>CEPX01004259.1_pt1 | contig 32471 bp, 32 predicted proteins | sample 361361 | NCBI WGS metagenome assembly CEPX01 (sample SAMEA2619974, study PRJEB7988) | marine metagenome | biome: marine biome (ENVO:00000447); feature: mesopelagic zone (ENVO:00000213) & marine oxygen minimum zone (ENVO:01000065); material: "saline water (ENVO:00002010), including plankton...
ACTTTTTCGGCGAGTTTGCTCTCCTCGATGGCCGCTTCCTACGGTCTTCAGGTTGGCAGAGGCACACCCAAAAAGAAAGAAGATCAAAAGAACGTTCCAGGTAAGTAGGATTTAATCGATGCTTTGGTGCTACACCAATGAAGTGGCTACTACTTTTGTTCCTCCTGCCTGTTAGTGCGCAAGCGCAACAGCTTCAGCAGCCCAGGTTCACCTCTGCAAGCGTTAATTCGACGACCACCACGACCCAGACGATTGACGAAGTAATCGCCCACGAAATTTTTGGTGGCGCGACTGCGACTTGGAGCGGTACTAACGTAAAGCCAAACACAGCTGACATCACCAACAGCAATACGACATGGGATATTGTCACCGCTGGCGAGGACTTTCAACTAGAAGTCACGAGCAGGGCAGCCGGGATTATCGAAACGATCGACATCGAGCGCACCATCGAAACCGAATCCACCACTACTACCTTGTCGGTCTTCTCTCAGTAAGCGCTCTTTTTGCGCCTGCTAAAGCTGCTGAGGTCAGCAACATTGCTGGCCCCAGTGCCGGAGCTACAGCTAATAACACAAACCAGCAAGTTCAGATCAACAACAACGGAGCTCCCAGCCGGCAGTATTTCGGTAAAGGGATTTCTTGTAATGGGGCCACTTTGAACGTGACCCCGTTTTATATGGGTAACGATGTCATCGGTGACCCGTATGTTCGCGGGAACAACTGGGGTATCCAGATTGGCATCGCCGCTCCACTCGATGGGGGCGTCACCGAACTTTGTAAGGACGTGGCACGCAAGCGCCTTTACAAAGAATCGTTGGATGCAATACTGGTCCGGGCTCTTAAATGTGCTGAGCTGGCGGACAAGGGCTACATGTTTAAGCCTGGGACTGCTTCGTATGCTGTTTGTTCCGACGTTGTTTCAATCGCTGCCTACCAAAAGTTTCAGGGGCCGGACGACCGCGTAATTTTGCAAGACGCTTCACACCAAGCTTTATTACAGGCTTTAGAAGAGGAACGAGCCGCTTTAAAAGAGCTGAGGCAACGAGCGTCCCAGCGACAGCAGCAACAGACGATGCCCCAGCAGTGACGATGGCGGTCGACAGAATTTCACCCCTTGGCACTGGAATCTCGATGTCCGTTCCAGGGATGGTTATTTCTGTGACTTCTTTGAATACAGGTTTTTCGGTGGTCAGTCTGTTAATTGGCTGGCCGTTTTTCTGTTGGCTTTGGGCCTCCTGACTACGTTGCTCTTCTTCTTCGCGCTCTTTTTCCTCCTCCTCCTCACGTTCAACCTGTGCCTCGGCGAGCTCTTTCGTTACGTCTTGCCGCATCTGCGCCGCAGATGGAAGAACAGGAGGTGGAGCCGCAATGCTCGGATACTCAATGTTCAGCTGCGGAAGTTCAAGCTCTGGCGGTAGCTCGTTTACGTTCGGCAGTCTGATAACAGGGATTTCTGGAAACAGGTCCATAACTGCCCAATAAAAAACCCTTCCTGGTGTGAGGACAGGAAGGGCCGGATCTCCCCTTACAGAGAGGTTAGATCAAAACGACAATTTTGCACCGATTTTGGTGCCAAAAGAATTCTCGGTGTCGCCGGTGATTCCGTTGATCTCCCCGTAGATTCCGAACGAATCTGAGAGAGCAATCGATCCACCGCCCTTGGCTGAAAACTCAACAGAAGACTCTTCTCCTGACGGGGCCACCAGACTAGGGCCGCCCTGCACGTACCAGGAAGCTGAGCCTGCGGTGCCTTCGATACCAACGTGCATGTCGGTAGCGGTGCCGCCGTAGCCGCTCTCACTTCCGAAACCGGTGTTGTTCTCGATGTTGACATATGGAGAGGCCACAGCGGCCGGACCAATTGCCAGAGCGGCACAGACGCCGAGAATTGATTTGAGCATTGTATGAGAGAAAGACGAATTCAATCTAGAGGGGATCTTTCTTTCCGGCCAAAATAGTCAGCGCACGCTGGTAGTAAAAGGTGTCAGTTTTTCCGGCGGCCTCAAGAGCCTCCTTCACCTTCTTCCAGTTTTCGAGCGTGCGCTTGTCCATAGCATCATGTTGGTTCGGTAGGCCACTCCATGGTGTGTGGAAAACCTTCAGATGTTGGAAGATTGCGGAGGCTTGCTCTGTAGCTAGTCCAAGCAGCTTTGTCAGTGTCAGACAAAGGACTGTCGGTCAGAACAGTCCAGTCAGACGCAGCCAGTTTGCGGTCACGCTCTGCACGAACGCTGGCAGCAATGCGATCGTCAACACTGGTGCGATAAGCAGTTTGCTGCTCAGCAGCAGTTCCTTCCTCGTTGTCAGTAAACACTGGACCAACAATGAACTTGGTGAACCACTGACCGTCGATCTGTTCAACGCCATCACGCACGCTGCGCTCATATGGTCCGGAGACCGTTGCAGCAGCGCCGTTTAACACAGGGTCATAACCAAACCCGTCAAGGATGTCGGCTGTGAGCTGTTTTGGGAAGGACGTTCCAGGGTTATCAACACGGAACTGAGTGTCGGTAATGACGGCACCAGTGGAGCGGTTGCGAATTTCCATGATCAAGCAATGGCGAAGAAGATGTAGGTGCCGCCGTTTGTATTGTAATTACCATTTCCAGAATTCACTGTGAATCCAGATGCGAGCGGGTCGATTGCGTCATAACTATTGTCTTGAGCATCAGTACTGTTGACCTTGAGATAAGGATCATTTCCGCTTGAGATACCTCTAGTTGTATCAAAAAGCGTCCAAGGTTCTCCTGCATTGTCAATACGTTTAATGAGCACAAATCGTGCGCCATTTGTAAATCCGCAGTCAACATCAATGGAACTGCTTGACCCGTTGTAACTGCCCACCTTTGAAATGCCGTCAAGGCTGGCAAAAAGATAAGCAATCAGATCCTCACCATTACCATTTGTGCTACCTGTATCTCCAACTGTAAATACAGTTGCTGTTGGATGCGTGTGATCCCAGGTTCCACTCATACTAAAATTAGCAGTATCAGTGACTTGTAATTTAAGTGTGGGAGGATTATTTCCATAGTTATCAGGATCATTTCCGTTAATACTTTGATAGGTAACACCACTTACATATACCATCCAATCATCATTAGTAGTATCCCTGTTTTTCACAATCATTAATTCTGGTGCTACGCCAAGATTGTGCGTTACGTTACGTCCTTGAACCCCATTTCCGGTGTAAGCCACCATGTCGAAGAAACCTGGAGCACGTTTGAACATATATCCAATGTAATCCGTCCAGCTTGTATTAAACGCGCCTCTAAACTGTACACCGTAAGCACTATGAGATGAATCAGCATTTTTGTTATTGCTGCTCAAAGAATTCTTTCCCCTAAGTCGATCAGACCAAAACCAACTACTACTGCTAGTTTGGTGGTGTATAAAAGCTAGATCAGGTGCGAATGGTGCTTCAAATGGTAACGTACTGCTGCCACTGTATTGATCTATTGCAAACACCTCAGTTGCAGCCTCGGGCGGCTTATGCGGACGGCGGATTGCCATGTAGATATAAGTTGATCCACTAGCGTTGTTGGTAGTGCCTTCTTCAACAATAAAACCTGTAGCACTAAGTCTAATGGTGTTGAAGCTAATCTGGCTTTCCTGCAAGGAAGAGTTTGCAAGAAGAATTTCATCTTGTTCATCCGAAACAATACCCCGCATGTTGTCAAAAATCATCCAATCGCCCGAGCTACTGCTTTTTTTAATTAAAACCCATTGAGGTTCAAACCCAAGATTAATGTTATTGCTGCTAGTTCCATCTCCCGTGTAAGTATCACACTTAATAATTGCCTCATTGCCACCGTCGCCAAACGATTGATCGTCGTGGGCAAAAATGTAGGCGACATAAGTAAGGTTGTTCCCGTTCGCATATCCGTTGTTATCTCCTACGGTGAAATGAGTGCTCGTAGGACTTGTTCCATTCCAGTTGACGTTGTTGTCTGTAAGAGCAGCGCTACTGGTGTTTAAAAACATATACTTATTGTTTCCCAGACTTCTGTGATAAACGACCCATGAGTCAGCTCCATCCGTGCGTTTAATCCAAATAGAGCCTGGTACGCTGCCTAAATTATGAGCGATTTGACGCCCAGCAGTGTTATTGCCTGTATAGGTAACAACATCAAAAAATCCAGGGCACTTGCGGAATATCCAGTCAACATAAGTGTTGCCATTGTTTTGATTTATCTGACCATCATGGCCTTCAATGGTGTACCCATCTGAATTAAAATTAATATCTATGTTAGACTTTGTGGCTGCGGCCTGATTGTCGTTTGTCTTTAAATATGGTCTTTTGCCGGAAACCTCAGCAATGTCAGTGGAAAATAAAGTATGTGAGTTAGTGTCATTTCTTTCTTTAACCCATACGATTCCCCCTTCACCTGACAAGTCGATGCCGTTCACAACAGCAGCAGTCGAACTAGCGCTCGTTCCACTGCCGGTTCTAAGCTGTATTCCAAAAATATCGTCAACGTAAACACGATCAGCCCCTGCCCCAGCAGCGGAAAGGACAAGCTTTTGGCTAAGCATCAGACGTAGCTCCCAACGTATGCAGCGTACAGCGCTGAACTAACTTTCCAAAACACTACAACGTCTTTTGCAGTCAGGGTTGGCGCAGCGTTACCTGCAGCCGTAGTCCAAATTGTGCCGGTAGGCCATGTGACTGTGTTAGATGCACCAGCCTCAAGGTGCAGCACGATTGATTGGCCCGACTCAAGGGAATCGGTAAAGCTGGGGTTTCCGGTCAGTACTGAAACTTGAACTGAACCGTTGGCTGGATCAAGAGCAATCGTTCCAGTTGTTGCAAGAGTGTGGACGCCCTCTTTAATTTCACCAAACGTCTGTTGTGCTGTAAACGTTTGGGCTACGTCAGTTTTGGCGGTGTCAGCGTCATAAGCTTGGACGACGCTCCCTACGTCTCCATCGACAAGGATGGTATTACCGGCCGGAAGGTTTGCGTCGTATGCCTGAACGACGCTGCCAACGTCTCCGTCAACGAGGATAGTGTTGCCTGCGGGCAGATTGGCGTCGTATGCCTGGACTGAACTGCCGATGTCGCTGTCGACGACAACGTTCGAGCCACCGTTTTGCAGAGTGCCGGTAAAGTTGGCAGTCGTTTGGGCCAGGGTGACGAGGTCATCGACACTCAGCGTTTGGGTGCTACTGGTGAGCGTGTCAACTTTTACTGTTCCAAACGCCATTGGTTGACTAGCAGTGGGGCAGTTGTATTAAGTGTAGGCCTTGTCTAGCCTTTCACGATCAGCTTGGTGGCACTAACCGCCGTTCCAGCGACAACACTTACTGGACCTGCTGTTAGCGCCAGTGATCCGTCATTCTGTACAAAGTACTGCTGACCTGGTGTTAAGCCTGATTGAGCGTCATCAACCGAACCAACAATTTGAACTGTTGCTGTAGCAGTGTCCGCATAAGCTCCGTCAGCGATGCCGATATAGTTTTCCTGGGTAAGGTTGCTGGATGGAGGTTGATAAATTTTTGCATTAAGAGGCTGTGCCCCTGACTGCGCCGAATTATCGGTATAAAAAATAGCAAGCCGATCTTGATCCGGATCGTAAATTATTGAGTTGTATTCTGCAAGCTTGGTAGACAAAAATGTATCTGCGGTGACATCGAAAGTAACAGTCGTGCCAGACACAGTGCCCATGACTACTTTGCCGGCTTCGTTGTTAATAAAATCTTCGTAAATAATGGCAATTCGATTTACTCCTTCGTGGTAGCTAATGTTAATCATTGCTGTAGTTGTGTTGTTAAACACAACTGGAGTGCCATAACTCAAAGCACTGCCCGACAAGGTGGCAACAACAACTTTGCCTTTATCGTTATCAGCCAGATCCCTATAAGCAACAATAATTTTACCGCTGTCGGGATCAAAAACACTTTTAATAAAGTTAGTTCCAGTGGTCGTAACATTATAATATGAACCATAACTAAAGGTCGTACCCGTTCCTCCCACGACAATCCCTACAAGTCTGCCGTTATTACTGTAATCTCGGTAAAATATAACAGTTTTCTGATTTGTAGAATCGTAAACAGCATTTATTTGTACAGTATTGCTGGTAGTAAAATCTACTGGCGTACCAAAACTAATTGATGTTCCGGAAACGGTGCCCACAACGCCCGTTCCCGCGTCATTATTGTTGTCATCTCGATACGCGATAATAACTTTTTGTCGACTTTCGTCATAAGCAGCACTTATGTGCGACGTAACTCCAGATTCAAATTGAACTGCTGTTCCAAAACTAATTGATGTTCCCGAAACAGTTCCAACCCTCGCCTTGCCATCACCACCATTTGCATCGTAATATGCCACAACAACTTTGTTATTTGTTGAGTCAAAGCATACATCTAAATAAGATGTTCCATAAACAAACTCTACTGCCGTGCCAAAACTAATGCTGTTTCCTGTGATGGTTCCAACAACAGCCATTCCTGCGTCATGATCCTGGTCCTCTCGATAAAAAACAACAACTTTGTCGTTGCTTGAGTCATATACTGCTTTAACTTCAAATCTAGAATCTGCCTCGATTTGAACTGCTGACCCGAACGTTGCACTGTTGCCGCTAACAGCAGATACAGTTCCATCGGCATTAACAATAATGGTATCTCCATTAGCAATAGTGCCTGAAGCAGTGGCGCTGTAACTAGGGCTTGCGTTAACAGTAGTCCAGGTAGTCGTTCCTAGACCGTCTGTAGAAAGTAGTTGCCCTGACGTTCCAGTGTCATTAGGCAGCGTCAGGGTGTAGTTAGCACCTGCGCTATGCGGGGGGCCTTTGACAAGAATGCCGTGTGAGTTGTTCTCACAATTCAGCTTGACCGCACCAGAGCCACGAGTTGAATTGCCTTTAAAGACAACTTGACCAGAACCGTTTGGATCTAAATCAATATCACCGTTGCTGGTGCTAACAATATCGTTTCCATCAACGTCAAGATCTCCACCAAGTTGAGGAGTCGGGTCAGTAATTAAATCAGTGCTTGCCGGGGTTGTAAACGACAGGTTGCCATTACCGTCGGTGGTCAGCATTTGACCGTTCGATCCATTGCCGTTAGGCAACTTCAACGTATTGTCTGCGGCGGTAGCCGGGGCTTCGATTTGTACGTAGCCGGTTGTTTGGCCGTTGAGTCGAATTCCCATCAGCTAATGACCCAGAAACTACCGCTCGGCACCGTAACTGTAGCAGCGGCGTTAACCGTCAAAGGACCTGCAGAAATGACGTTTTTGTTTGAACTGATTGTGTAACTCGTTGTGATCGTATTGTCATGCTCAATAGCCCATTGATCGCTACCGCCACCGGTTGCGCCGGTTGCAGCGTCGGCCCAAGCAATAGCACCTGATGCGCCACCGCTCGTAAGAACTTGTCCACTGGTGCCGTAGTTTGCACCGGCGATACCGACCTGTCCAGCCGGACCAACGCGCAATCTCTCGCTGCCCTCGGTTGTGACTTTGAAGTGGCCGTTGGAACCGGTGTCAACAACCTCGGCTTCGCTGTTGCCTTCGACAATCTTGTCAGTGTCAGCAGCGGTGCCGCTCTGAGCTCCAGTGATTCGACCTTGAGCATCAACAGTAATCTCTGCAAGCGTGTAGGTGCCTGCGGTTACTGCGGTGTCTGCCAACTTGGCAGCAGTAACTGCATCATCGGCAATCTCGCTGGTGCCGATTGTTCCAGAAACTGCGGAAGTGATCCGACCTTGAGCGTCGACAGTGATGTCAGCTGCGGTGTACGAACCAGCGTTTACAGCGGTGTTGTCAAGGTCGACAGTGATAGAGCCGCTGCTAGTAACTGGCCCGCCTGATGCAGTAAGACCTGTTCCGCCGGTGACGTTGACGCTTGTGACCGTTCCAGGATTTCCAGCTGATCCGCTCGATGCGGCGGTGATACGTCCTTGCGCATCAACTGTGATGCTGGCGTTTGTGTAAGACGCAGCCGAAACACCGGTAGTTGACATCTTCGCTGAGGTGATCGCAGCGTTAGCAATAGTCAACGCACCAGTGTTCGCCAGTGTTGCATCACCAGAAAGTGTGACTGCTGTTGGTACGTTGCTGCTGTTAGCGACAATCATCTGACCAGCGGTCAGGTTTGCCAGCTTCGTCAGCGCAATGCTGCCGGCCAACATTGCATTGGTGACTGTTCCGGTATCCCCCGAAGTCACCAGGGTGCCAGAAATATCGGGGAAAGTGAGCTCGCGATCAGCGGTGGGGTTGACGAAGAGGAAGCGGGTTTCGTACTCGTCAGCAGAGCTCCCCTCAAATGTCAGTGTCGAGGCTGTACCGAGAACAACATCGCCGCTGAAGGTTGCCGTTCCAGAGAAGTTGGGGTTGGTGCCTGCAACCTTTTCAGTGTCGAGCTCCTCAATGGCCGCTTGGACATTTGTCGACCCAATATTGCCCGTAGCCGCAAAACTGACGTTGTTTGCAGTTGTTGCCGCAAGCGCAGCGGACAAGTCAAGAACCTGCCAGCTTGAACCGGTTGACAGCAAAAAGTCCGGCGGAGCCAGAGCTTCAGCTGGAGCGTTACCTGATCCGGTGCCGCTGATTGAAACGGTTACGTAGTGGTTGGAGTTAGAAGCGGCAGGGGCAATAAGAGGCTGGCCGACAGTCAGGCCAATTGCAGTTCCCTTTGGAGTTACAGAAGCAACTAAGTTAGTGCTGGCGTCATACGTACCAGCGAAAACAATCTCGCCGCTAACGATGTCAATTGCTTTGAAGGATGTACCTGTCCAGATGTACAAGTCATCGTGGAATTCATCGTATAGGAACTCTCCTGTGTAGTTAGCAGTTCCAAAGTTGACGACGCCGGCAGTGTCCGGAGCACCGGCAAAACGAACAGTTGACTGGTCTGCAAGTTTGTCACCCGTGACCGCATCGTTAGCAATTAATGCTGTTCCAATTGTTCCAGAAGTGATTTTTGCAGCGCTGATGTTTGGAATATCGGCATCTGTAAGAACGGTTCCGCCGGTGATAATTCCTTTGTCGTTGACGGTAACTTTGGTGTGCAATCCAGCGGCAACACCGCTTGCTGGAATATTGATGTTGCCGGCAACGTCTACTTCCAAGCCCGATGTCGCGGGAATGCTGATTCCGCCGACACTGGTTGAGGTTGCAACTGGAAGGTCAGTGCCAGAAAGTGCAACACTGCCGGTAATCAAACCGTCGGCGTTATATGTAATGCCGGCAGAGGTTGCTGGGGTAACCGTGTTGGCAATGCCCAGTTCGCCGGCTGCAGTTACAGACAGGCCAGAAGTCGTTGGAACAGAGACACCGCCAAGTGCGGTTGTTGTTGCTTCAGGTAAATCGCTTCCGGTGAGAGCTGCGGTACCGGTGATGTGACCTTGTGCATCAAAGGTAATTCCCGAGGTCGTACCAGCAGTAACTGAATTGGTGTGACCAATTGCTCCGCCGACTTTGTCGAGACCCCGATCCAGAGAAGTGGATGGGACTTTTGCTGCGGTGACTGTGTTGTCGGTTAGTTTTGTTCCGTCGATACCGGAAGCCAGTTTTGCGTCAGTAACGTTGCCGTCTGCAATTTTTGCAGTGGTTACGTTGGCGTCTGCAATCTTGGTTGTGATTACTGAGTTAGCCGCCAGCTCAGTGCTCTCGATCGCATTGGCTGCAATCTCAGTGTTTGTAATGCTATTCAGCTCGATGTTGACCGCACCAACGGCTCGGTCAGCGATCTTGTCTTGCGTGACGCTGTCGGTTGCAAGCTTGCTAGCTGTAACGCTGCTATCGGTCAGCTTTGCACCAGGGATGCTGCCATCAGCAAAGTTGGTTTTCTCGTAACCAATCGTGCCACCAATGATCTTCGAGTTGCTAACTGACAGATCGGCCAGCTTGCTGTTGATGACTGACCCATCGGAAATTTTCGACGCGTTTACCGCGCTATCCGCAATCTTGGGTCGAGTAACTGCTCCGTCTTGAATATCTGTTGTTTGTACCGAGTCTGCGGCGAGCTTGTTGGTCGTAATTGCGTTGTCGGCAATCTCGGTCGTCCCAACGGCAGAAGGGGCGATCTTGGCGTTGGTTACAGCGTCGGCAGCAATTTCGCTGGTACCAACAGAGCCAGTTGCAAGCTCGGTGGATGTGACGCTGCCGGAAGTAAGTTTTGCTCCAGGAATGTCGCCGTCAGTGAAATTGGTTTTTGCGTAAGTGACCGCACCGTCTGCAATCTTGGCGGTGGTTACAGCGTCGGTAGCAAGTTTGGCTCCTGTAACGTTTGCGTCATTAATTTTTGCGGTAGTTACTGAAGAAGACGCAAGTTTTGCAGCAGTGACGTTTGCGTCAGTAATGTTTGCAGTTTCGACTGCGTTGTCTGCCAGTTTGGCATTCGTTACTGCGTCTGCACCAAGCTCGGTGGTTGTTACAGCGCCGGCAGCGATTTCAGACGTACCAACGGCATTGGCAGCGATGCTGTCGCTATTTACTGCGTCGGTTGCAATTTTTGCATTTGTGACCGCGTCATCTGCAATCTTCGCGGTTGCGACACCGCCATCAGACAGGCTTGCACCTGTAAGTGCGCCAGTGGCAAGCTTTGCTGCAGTTACTGAACCGTCAGCAATTTTTGCGGTTGTGACTGCGTTGGTTGCAAGTTTGGGCGCAGTAATGTTGGCGTCAACAACCGACGCTGTTACGACTGCATTTGAAGCCAGTTGATCCGCACCAACTGCGTCATCCGCAATCTTGGCTTGGGTAATACCGTCGTCTGCAACTTTGGCTCCTGGAATTGAGCCGTCGTCAATTAAACTGCTGACACCTTTTTGTACCAGACCTTTTGCTGTGATCCGCTTAGTTTCGGCAGCGGATACATCATTTAGGGGAATATCGTCGGTGGCTTCTGCATCGGCCTGTGCAAGAGCCGGAAGGTCTGAAATACGAAGGTCAGCCACAGCTCTTGACTTCTAGTGTCTAGATGGATTCTAGAGTTAACTCTCTTGCTCTACCTCGAGGAAGCCGTCGCCAGTTGATTGATTAGATTCCAGGCGAATCTTGTCGTTATCCTCCTGCAATAGATAGTTGCTGATAAACGCGGTCTTCAGTGCAATCGGACCGGTGGTGACAAAATCCATAGTCACTCGCACCGGTTCTGTAGGAGAAAACTCCAAGCCTGCATTGGTGACGCGGCCTGTGACTTCGTACCAGACAGTGTCGTTTAAATCGCTGTTGTCTCCGTAAGGTTTTGGCCCTTCTCCGACCAAAGTAAATTTTGCGCCAAAAGTGCTGCCTGTTGTAGTACGTAAAACGAGCTGGTTGATGAAAATTGGGACTTCAGTTGCGCTTGGAGGCGTTCCACCAAAACGAGGATCGCCGTCTCTGTATTCGTAATCGAAGAAAGCTGTAAGGCGGCCACTTCCGCTAATCAGACCAGAAACGTTGCGACGAAAATCGTCGGACAGGGCTGTGGTGTCGACGGACTCTCGTTCGGTATTCAGCTCGAAGTTGGTGACCTGGCCGAGCACTCGGTAGTCCGCGTCTTTCAAAGTTACGCGGATTGGAACAGGGTTCGTAATGTTGTCCAGGCTTTTGCGCCCGGCAGCTTCACCCGAGATTGCGTCATCGAAAGACCCAAACAGGCGGATACCACCGGCCTCGTCAACGTTTACGTAAAACGTGCCGTCAGGGTGTTTTGTGTTGTCGGGCCAGGCAGACGCAGAAACGAACGCGAGGTTTGTGCCGTCGGTGTTGCGAATCTCGACGCGGTCTCCTGTGACCAACGCACCAGCGGGAAAAATAAAGCTGAACCTGTTTCGAGTTCCGTTGACGTCAGAAGGCTGGACTTGGCCTGTAATGCTGAAGTCTTCGGAGGCTCTTTTCAGTTCAACTTTGCCGGTCTCGCCAAGGAGAACTGCCATTACAGGTCAATATCCAAGTAGTCGCCGGTCATTTGGAAGCTAAGGTCAGCGGTCATAACTTCGCCGACGCTGCAGGTCACGTTGACGCTGGTGATAAAAGCGTTGAAGTCCAGGTCTTTATCGTCCCAGCGCAATTCGAGGCGGTGCGAGGTTGGGGTTGTGGTGTTTACGGCGGTGGCAAGAATGCTTTGTAGTGTGCTGTTGTCGTCGTGGTACATGATCGTGCAGGTAGCCGTTGCAGTCTTCAAGCCTGCGCGGTAGCTACGTGCTCCATCACCAAGATCAGTTGTTTCCAGCGTGTCGACGTTGCTGGTAAAAGACCAGTTCCGAACGCGCACCTGCGTCTGACCGTTAAAAACAAGGACTCCGTCTTGTCCTGTAAAAACTGCCATGATGCGTGCCGATAGGTGGCCAGTGGTTCAATTCTAGCCGTCTAGATAGGCACAGAATTTACACTGAACGGTTGAAATACCAGGCTGCACGCTTTGTACTTTTGGAGCTTCCATGTAACGCCATCTCAAACCCTCTGGCTCGTTAGCCAAGAAAATTTTTAAGCTGCCGTCTAAGCCACTTAAAGCAGGGCTATTGGCTTGGAACCGTACGTGGTTCCATTCTGAATTTACTGAGATGTAGTTGTTGACAATAGACTGTGCCTCTGTGTCAGTGATGTTTGCAAAGGTCATCGACAACTTTGCATTGACACGTTTGTTGCTATAGCGCACCACAGTGGTAGCGCCGTTCTGTGCTTCAAAAAGCGTTTGCGGATACGTACCAGGGTCGAATGACCTGCTCGTAGGCGCGATAGATGGGAAGTCCCTGGCGGCCATTTTTAGAGCGGTACAAACGAGCCTTCATTCCATTCTAAAACTTGCAGTGTTCCGTCATCTTTTAGAGGGACGTAGGACCCGCTGATTTCTACGAGGCCGTCGTCTGCGTACTGAAGAGTCTCAACTTTGTAGACACGCTTTTCTGTAGTAGTGTTTTTGACGCTGAATACATGCCCGTTCAACGCACCACCGACAATTTTGTTGTTGGACACCGTAACGGTGGTCTCCAAGACTCGCTCAGTTCCAGGCTGCCAGTGATACAGGGTTTTAGAACCGTTAGTTAAACCGTCTTTAGAAACAATGTCACCATTTTCTGTGACGCTACCTGTTTGGAAGCGGCTGGTGTGGCTAGCTTCGCTGACAACTCGGAAGTATTCACCGGGCTGTAAAGCCATGGCGGCTTGCGGTGTTGTTTCAAACCGGATGCCGTGATCGACGTACTTACGTACCAGCAGGGCGTACTTAGCGAAATTTCGTGCGTGCTCAGGCGACTTGCAGAAACCGCTCATGTCAAAAACTTCTTCGGGCAGTTTTTCATAATCTTCGGTTAAGTATTCCGGGTCCGCGCAAGCAAGACTAAAGGTCTGTACTTCTGGGAATCCGTTAGGTACGTCTTTGCGGTACAGCACCGTGGCTTTAAAAAGTTGCCGTTCTTCCGGAGAAAGAAACGAAACCTGCATGTTGCGCATATTGCCGTCAGTGAACAGCGCTTTGATGTTCGGCTTAGCTGCAGGATCAATTGTAAAGTCAGTTCGATACGGGACAGACGGGAAAAGGCTGAAACGTCCGCCTTTGATTGTGAAGTCAAGGAAGTTGTAACCAGCGTTTTGGAAAATAAACTCGCGCAAGTTTTGTTTTTCTGCAACTACGCCGTCCCAGGCAAAACCGTTAGCTCTACAAAAATCTGCGGCTATTCCCATTTCGATGGCATCTACTTGATCCGAGCCGATTGTGTCGCCGGCACCAAATTTTTTGTTTGTTAGCAGTGCATATGCAATTTCAGCAAAATTGTTAGAGGCTTGCTCTGCTCCAACTCCGTTAGAGGACAGACTAGAAATTTTGATCCCTTTTTTGATGTATGCCGAGATGTCGCTAAAATTTGCCCATTCTTTACTGCTGTTGATGCGAATACCCGCTACAGCTAAGTCTCTATAAGGGGCTTCACCTTCTTGGTATTCGTTGACATAAGTAATGCTATGCTCAGGTCCGTCACCATGACTTGAACTCTCCGCATCAAACCTAAAGTAGTCTGCAGTTACATTATTTTTGTTTAAGTTTACCTCGACAGTGACTGGAATTCCACCTGTTTGACCAACATGCAGTACAACCGGAGTTGTTTTACCGGGAATATTGAACTGTAAATATTGATTTGCTTGGTAACCTGAACCTCCATCAACAATTGCAGCAACCACTGCATCGTTACTGGCGTACCACTGCACGTTTATTACAAGACCTGTTCCGCCGCTACCGGCAGGTTGCTGTGGCACAGTTATGTTGCCGTCAAAAGTCGGGGTTTCTGGAAGTAGTAGTAAGCGTTGTCTACCGATTTGATAAAACTTCATTGAACCAACAGATTCCATCTCGATACCTTGTAAATACCTAACATTTGGATCCGGAAAATTGTTTTTATTTTGTCCGTCCCAAATTGGGTGGTGATTACCTCGAGAGTCGACAATGTAGACATCAAAATACTCAGGATTATCCTCTTCAGTCTCGACGTTGTACCTCGTGGCGCCAGGTGGTAACGGATGAGGTTCCCACTGCATAGACTGCGGTACGGGAATATTCTTCAAGTTGATATAGGAAACCGTGCCTCCAGTAATATTTGGGGGTTCACCAAAAAACCATTCCTTGTTGTTGGTGTCAATTTCAGTAAGAGTTTTCGGTTTTCCGTAGCAAAAGTATTGATAACTCATTCGAGAACCGTTATATAGGTCATCGTTTGTACCTTGCCAACCGACTAGCTGTACAACAGGAACATCTCTGCCTATCGTGCGTAGGACAAAATTACCGCCGAAAGGTACAAGCCTGTACTCATAAATGTCTGGAGAGGGCGTATAAACGGTAATAGAGTTGTAAATTTCGCGGGGTGACTGCCCTTCAACCATGAAAAAAGTCGATTGATTTTGTCTGTTGTAGGTAATGTCAATCCAGTTACTTTCTCCAGCTTTACGAGCAAATAGTTTGAAGAAGCTCATTCTTCGCACGTACTTGGTCATTGAGCCAAGTTGAATCGATCCGTTGTCGTCTTGGAATTCTCTAATTACGTCGTCATCAGGTTTTGTATTAACGTTTTGAAATCCGTTGATGCGTCTCCAAACCGTTGACTTGATTCCAATCTCAGTTGCAATACATTCACGGTTATTTGTTACCGCTCCAATGGCTACACGCATTGGGATAACGGCGTTTGAAGGTTCTTGCGTAAAGAGGATGCGCCCGTTATCTACAAAATTAGGTTGTTTTGTATTTGGCAAAAGCTCTTCGGATAAAGAAAAGTCGTATCCCTTTGGTGATGCGTTAGTTGGTATCCAAACATCGTCGGTGTTTTGCTTAGTACATGTGTACAGAGCGCCGTCAATTAGATAGTGCTCACCGACAGCCAAAATTTCGTCAGCGTCAATACGCCGTCGCTCCACAGACTGTCGCACGTCCGTAGTTTTGTTCAGTGGAAACTGATCATCGTTTTCTTCAGAACCGTCAATAGAGTAAAAAATTGTATTACCGGTAGAGGCCGTAATCGCTGCTCTAGACGGAAACGAGTGGACAACTTTGCGTTGCTTTTCTCTAGCTGTATCTTCAGCTTTGCCTTCTAGACTTTTTTGAATAAGAATTAGTTCCCAATTCGGTTGGAAAGCACTGCCGTTTGGGATCGGTGAAAAAACGCCGAACTCTGTTTGCGTTGCGGGTGTTCGAGTACCGCTTGAGTACTTTTCAAACTTTTGTTCTTTGTGGTCACGCACCATCATTACATCATTGGGATGCATTGACGGCAGATGCTGCATTGTGCTGCGGCTGTATTTTTGACCTGCGTTTTCTAGGATTCGGTTCGAGCCCGGACCACCGTTGGAAAAATACAGCGCCAGCTTGTGGCCCGGATAGTTGTTTAAAAGGGTGTCGCCAATTGCAAAGCCTTCGAAGTCCGGTTTTTGAGCAAGCTCGCCAAAGCTAAACAGCAAAACTGCACGAAGCTCTTGGAAATTTTTGCGGCTGTTTAGTTCAGACCACAGCAGCTGGGAACTGACTCGAACACCGTCATTGGTAAAAACCAAGGGGATGGTCGAACCAATCGTTGCTAGTTCTTGGACGCTGTTAAAACTTGATTGTTTTGCAAAGCGGGTACGGCCAGTTGCGTCGGCTGTTTCTAAACGTTTTTGTTCTGGGGGAGCTTTTGGTTTTGGTGCGAGCAGCGTGCTGATGTATGTCAGCGCTATGCCGATGACTAAGTTGACAACAACTGCAGTAACTGGATCATTTCTTACATCAGGAATTAGTTGATATTCTTTGGCGCGTTGACCGTTATAAGCAGCTGTTTTGTCAACAAAATACCAATACTCGTCTTCGGTTAGACCGATTGCATTGCAGAGGTCGGCTTCGTACTGCAGTAAAACGCGACGACCCGCAGGTTTTCGATGGGGGACCATGTCACCGCCGACCCGACGAAACTCAGACATCCCTCTTCGAAATAAACCGCCAAGCCGTAACCCTCATCGGATTGGCAAAGCGCGACTGAACCTATTGTAGGTTCGAGGGTTTTTTCACCCCAACGCTCCAGTTCTTCCTTAAAGACCGAATAATCTTTGTTTTTTAATCGGCGATACCAACTTCTACGCGGTTGTGTCGATGGGATACCGTAAAAATCCAAGACTGTACGGGCAAGCGATAGGCAGTCTGCAGTGCCATGCTTTTGTGGGTCGCTGCCTAGTCGGTACTGCATACCGATTAGCTCTTGGGGGTTCACGCGCTTTGAATTTGTCCGCTTGTTGGCAACGACCCGACATTTGAAGTCGTCAAAACGCGGTGAGGTACTGACGCCCCAACGGCATCGATGCTGCTGCTTAAAGTGATCTCAATAGTTTCAAAGTCATACACTAAAGAGGCGGCGAGCCACTTTTCAGTTGCCAAAACGCGGGCAACAGTGAACTGGGGCAGCTGCATGCTGCAGGTCGTGACTTCAATATTCCATTTGTTGACGACAGCCTGGTTTGCGTAACCCATCGATATTGGGTTGTTTGAAAGCACCAGCTGGGCTTCCATGTTGTCGCCAGTGCGGTTTTTGGCTGCACCTTGGTAGATGAAGGACAGGTACTTGTGGGGGACTCCTGCTCTGGAAACTGTTGTGTCGGTCTGGCTGTTTTGAAAACGGTGGATGACGGTGTTGTTGGAGTCCTTGATTACAAGGAAGGTTGTGATGCCGACGACGGTGCTCATAATCCGACCCTAGCCCGACTGGAACGAGAGTTTTTCATTGTCTTGAACGTACCAGCCTCGCCCATTTTTGCGCCGTCTTTTGCTGCCTTAGTCATGCCGGCACGGAACTGATCTTCAGTAACGAAGCGCATTCCGTTGATGTCGGTGACGTTGTAGTTGACGCTGAGGTTTGCGGCGGTGCCGCCTTGGTTTCCGCCGTTGCGGTAGCGGTCCATTACTTCTGAGGTGTTGCGGTGGACATAGCCAGGCTGGTTGCCCATGCTGAGCAACTCGGGGCCTTGTTCGCCGACGAGGTAAGTTCCGTTAGGCCCAACCGGGCCTCCATTGGCTTTTTTAAAGAAATTCATACCTAATGTTTTAGGCGTTGCCCCTTCTGGTGCGGTCCAGCCGCCAGTATCCATGGGGAACATGCTTCCGCCGCCACCGCCGCCGCCGCCAGGGAACAGAACTCCGAGGGCTTTCAAGACTAAAGCCTTAGCGATCATCTGGGTTGCCATGTCGATAAACGCCTTGCCGATGTTGGCAAACATTGCGCTCATGGCTTCTTGTACCGTTCCAGTGCCGGTAATGACATTGGTGATGGCTGTGGACATCGCTGATCCGATTTCCCCTTCGATTGTTTGAGCAAGGCTCACAATCATTCCTTCAGTGTCGTTCAGGTCTCTCTGCAATTGATCCATATACGCTTGAATCTTTCCTGGTTTTGACTCTTCTACTTTCGTAGCGGTCTCTTTTGCCTGACCGCGTTTGCCTTCAAGAATTTCTTGCTGTTTACGCAGAATGTCCAGCTGCTCTTGCAATTGGGTTTTTTCTTCTTCACTCAATTTAGTTTTAAGTGTTTGTGCTTCGAGACTTGCAATTTCAGCTTTTAGTTTGTCAAGGCTCTTTTCGTAAATAACTTCAATCTGGGCAAGTTGCTTAGCCAACTCAGGTGTGACTCCGGAACTTAGAAGTTCCTGGTACTCCGCGTTGAAAGCAAGCTGATCTTGATTTTTCTCGATGATTTGATCAAGAGGACGGTTTACCCCTTCAATAACTTTGCTGATAGCCTCTTCTAAACGCAGGCGCTCGCCAGCCAGAGCAACACTTTCTGCCTGACGAATGTTGTCAACAGCAGCTTGTGCAGTCGGGCCACCGGCTTCCTGTGCTTTTTTAACTTCTTCGTTTGCTTTACGCTCGATCTCAGCCTTTCGAGAAACGAAAGCTAGCAAGGCACGCTGAGAAGCAGTTTCCGCTCCAAGGGCTTTGAACCTGCTTTGCTGGATTTTAAGATTGCGCTGGGACGCCTCCAAAATCTTTCTTTGGCCGTCTAGCACACGCTGCGCAGCTTTATCTTCTTTATCGCTACGGCGATCAATGGCTTCAGATTGTTTACGGTCAATTTCTGCAATTCGATTGTTAAATTTCTCTAGATTATTAGCTCTAACTTGCTTCAAACCCCCGTTCGCTTTAATCGCACCGGTAAGGTCATTTTCTGCTTCAACTTCCGCTTTTTTGTTAGCGGCCATTAACTGTTCAGCAGCTTGTCGTTTTAACAACAATACGTACTCTGCATTCGTAAAGTCTTTTTTCGTTCCGGCAAGCTTGTTTTGGACTGCAGCAAGCCTAGTGTTTTCTGCCCCAAATTTTGCTAAGAAAGCCGTGGTAGTTAATTGATCGGCTAAAACTTTGGCCTGGTTTTCGGCTTCTGCTGTTTTGCCTTGTGCAAGCTCCCTTAGCTGTTGTTCGATCGCTAAAAATTCTTGGAAATCTTCTTTACTTAGGCTAGACGCAGCAGCTGCGCTACCTGTACCTGCTCCAAACTGAGGTGCGCCTTCTTTTACCCCAAGAAGTTCACTTCTTCTCTGTTGTAGTGCTTTAGCTTCTGGGCTGTCTAAATTTAAACCAGCTTGTAAATCGTTAGCCTGTTTAAGAATGTTGGCTACAAAGCCTGGGACACCTCTGAAGAAGCGAGCAGCTGCAGCTTGCATGAGAGACATTGCTCTTGCAAACTCGTTGCCAAGGTCTGCGGTGTCAGATCCAAAATCTTCAAGAGCTTGAACACCTTGATTACCAACAGTTGCAGCTAAAAGCGCAGTTGCGGCTTCAAGTGCCTGTTGTTTCGTTCCAAGTTCTTCAATAGTCTGCAAAGCTGCAGCGGTTTCCGTTCCGGCAAAACCGGCTGCTTCGCCTAAAGCTTCAATATCGGCTGTGAGTGGGTTTAGGGCTTGTCCAAGTTCGCCGGCACCTGCAATAATTTGGTCGACAAACGTACCGATTTGCGTACCAACCAGAGAAAGCGCGAAGCCCATTTGGCCGCCCATAGCGCCGCCGAGCGCACCGCCAAGGCCGCCACCAGCCGCTGCTCCAACGCCTTGCCCAAACAAAAGCGGAAAAGCACCCCCAATAAGAGCACTGCCGGCAATGTCTTTTGCACGTGCTTTTTGTTTATTTTTGGACGCTTTTGCCGATTTGGATAAGTCATCTGCAATTTTTTCAGCTTCATCAAAAAATTTGTTCCATGAACTTTGAATTTTTGCTTTATCGCTATTAGCAGCAAGCCTCAAATCTCTCGCAACTGTTTCTGCATCCTGGAAGAAACGGTTCCAAGAAAGTTTTGTTTTTGCCTCTCTAGTGGCTGCTGTTGCACTAAGCTCTTTTGCTACCTGTTCAGCTTCAGAGAAGAACTTAGCCCAACTTGCTTTTACGTTTAGTCTCTTTGCAGCTGAATTGGCTTGAAGCTGTTTTGCAAGATCAGCAGCTTCAGTAAAAAAGACGTTCCAGTTGCGGTTTAGTTGCGCTGAGCGTGCTTCAGCCGCAGTCTGCAAATCTCCTGCAACTTCCGCAGCGTCTGCAAAAAAGCGAGTCCAGCTTTGTTTTACGCTTCCGGCCCTTGCTGTTGTAGCAGCTTGTAAATCGTTAGCTACCTCTGCAGCGTCCCCAAAAAATTTAGTCCAGCTTAGTTTTATCTGCGAGCTTCTAGCATTTGCAGCATTTTGCAAATCGCTAGCAACCTCTGCAGCATCGCCAAAAAATACGGACCAGTTTCTTTGTATTTGAGCCTGCTTTGCTGATGTAGATGTTTGTAGATCTAAAGCTAACTGTTCCGCCTCTGAGAAAAAAGTTGACCAGGCGGTTCTTGTATTTGTAGCATTAAGACTTATATTTTTAGCCTGCTGCTGCGCGTCGGCAAAAAATGCCTGCAAAGACTCTCTATTTTGCTGTTGAGTTTCTGTTAACCTTTGCCCTTTTATAGACGGCCCTTGAGCAGCTCGAGCTGTCTCTAAGAGCCTATTGCGTTCTTTTAATTCTTGGTTATACGCTGCCTCAGCTTTTACAAGTGCATTGGCCGCTAAAGTTGCTTCTTTAGTGTCAGATATGCTTTGATCGAATGCTCGACTAGCTTCTTGTACAGCAGAAGCAATATTATTAAAAGTTTTTGGAACAGTTCCTGATAAAGCTTCTACAAAGTCATTAAGACCTTGTACTGCATTAGAAGCATGTTTAATGTTGTCAGTTAAGGTCTTTAGCTCTTTAGCACCCCTAACGCCGATCTCAATGTCAGCTCTGTAAGCCACAACCGGATCGACGTACTCGTTTACCTACTTTAGCGGCGACGTTTGGCCTTCTCCATAGCCTTTTCCTGGTCCTCGTTTATCACATGGAAGTAAGCGCTCCAGCCGAGTAACTCTTCGGGAGTCATCGTGGACCGGACTTCAGAAAGACTCATGCCCAGTTCTTTGGCAACGCCGAACTGAAGCATGAGCCAGTTGTCCTTCCTTAACTGAGCGCTCAGGATTTTGGGTCCATATCGACGTCGGCATCTTCAGTCAAGACAGCCAGCATCATTGATTGCAGGTCTTTGTCCTTTACTTCGTGCTTGAGGACGTCGATTTCACCAGGGCTAAACAGCTTGTTACCGTTTTCGTCCAAAGCTTTTGCAAGCAGAAGCTGGAGGGCAAAAGCATTGGCGTCGTCGGATTTGGCGTTCTTTTGGGCACGTTCACGCTCGGCCATCGTCAGTGGCGTTACGTACATATCAAAAGTTGAGCCATCGCTCAGCTCAACAATCTTCTTTACGGGCTCGAGATTTGCTGCTTGACGGAGACGATCAATTGCGCGTAGAGACTTAGGAGCGGGCATTAGTTCTGTGAGTTATGAAATTACTTTAGCGGTAGTGCAATAAAAAAGACCCCGGTGGAAACCGAGGTCTGAGCCACTAAGCGGTAAGAGACTATCAGGACTTGGCGAAGTCGAAAGTCGGGGTAGTGGTGGGGCGGAAGCTGATTTCCACGGACTGGGCGTCATCAGGGTTGATGGCCAGGTTTGCAGAGATCAGGTTGGCTTCGAACTCGATAGACCGGGACTTGGTGTCGTCCAGGGTGCCGCTGGTGAAGACTTGGTCGGTGTAGAGCTTGAACTTACAACCGGTTTGGATCCGCTGGATCACGTCTTCGACCATCCGGTTGCCCAGAGAGTCGTCGGTGTCGGTGAAGTACACGGTTGCGCTGCCTGAACCGTCGGCAAAACCGGCGATAAAGGTTTTGAACGGCACATACTGACCAGGGGTCTTGCCAATCGTGGTGACGTCGATTTCGTCACGGGTGATCTCGAAGGACCACTCACGAACCTGAGAAACTGAGGTGAAGGCGTCGTACTCGACCTGGAACTTGTTGGGAGCAGTTGCCGTACCAACGTCAGTGATGTCAACGGCAGAACCGCCGCTGGTTGCAGACACTTGCAACACGCCGCTGCTTGCGGTGTAGGCAATGACGTAGTAGGTGGTGCTGGTGGACAAGCCTGCAGGCAGGGTGCCGGAACCGGCTGCGCCGGTGGTGGTGTTGACAACGCTGAACTGGACGGGGTCGCCGACCTTGAAGTTCAGGTAAGGAGCAACGGTAATGTCGTCACCAGAGGTATCAACATCGGTCGTTGCAAACTGGCCCAGGGTGCCAGCAGGTTTGTAATACAGGGCACCGGAAGTGCCGGACAGAACGGTGGCGGCCATTGGCGTACCAGAGAATGAGGTTTTCTGCGGGCACTGCCCGGCTTTCTATAGGATAGCTGCTTTCTAATTAGCTCAAAACAGTAGCTTTGTATCCGGTTTGAATACGACCTACAAAGTGCGGTGAGTTATCGGTAGACGAAAAAGTTGGGCCGTCAATCTGGCTAACGCGGAAAAATACGCCGGTACCTGTCTTAGCGGTTTCGTTGATAGTTTCAAGCACGTCTACCGCAGTGGTCAACAGGGTTTGATTGCGTGCAGGGCCTTTACCTTTTTCGGTAAAAACACGAATGACCACAGCGCCACGGGCGTAATCAACGCTGCCAGTCAAAGTTGGTTCGTTTGTAATACCAAAGGTCACGTTTACACGTACATACTCAGTGGTTGTATTTGGCGGTACTGCGGTGATGTTGTCAAAGTAAACCGGCACTGCAGGAGACAGTGCATTAAACGCCGTAAGGAGCGGATTCTCAACTGCCGCGCGGATGGCCTGATAATTCATAGCTGACTAAACAGGTCGTCCAGTTCTATTTTGACTGCTCGGTCAACTTTGCCACTCTCTACATAAGAGGCGTACCAATCCAAATCAGCGGTTGCACTCGATTCACGATCATCCGGGCCGCCGCCAATCAAACCTCTGTAAGAAGGAATTTGTTTACTGGTCTGACGTGATCTTGTACCTGTGTCGGAATCGAACGCAACATCTGCTGTTCTAGGGCGGCCTCCATCCCCTTCACGAAACTTGCTCCGACCTAAAGCCGTTTGCGGTCTTTCGCTTGGGCGGAACCATTCAGCTTCAACTAAATCTCTTGCCTCAGCTTGATACTCAGAGAAATTGGTGATGCTGAAAACAGCGCGATCTTTTGCAAAACCAGCACGAACGGCCTGGCGGCCTGTTAAGGCAGGAATTGTGAGTGGTTGTGGTTCGCCTGGTGAGCCAGATCCTTTAAACGATCTGCCGTCAGGAGTTTCGATCTGCCAAGAGTTCGAAAATCGACCAGTCCAGCTAGGGCCTTCTTGCTGCAGCTCGCGAATAGTGCGGTGAGCAGCGCGGATTGGGCCGAATGAAACGACGGAAGCAGCGAACATGTCAAGCTTTTTAGCCAGTTTCATGAAGTCGTTTTTTGCCATTACTGGGGCCTCGCGATGATGCTGTGCATGACAGGCTTGTCGCCACGCTGAGTCTTGACGTCAAGGATCTTGGCTTCGCGAGTCTCGCCAGCTTGTGTGTATTGGATGCGGTCAGCTTGCGTTGGGTAGTAATCGCCTAGCTCTTTGTTGCCAAAGATGACCTTGAGGTCGGTGGTTTGGTACAAACCCTCAGACTCGCTGACGTTGACGCTGCTGATAAACGCACGCACAGTTACGTTCGTGTCCGCCCCAGTCACGGTGCCGGTGGTTGGGTCGTAGGTGCGGGGTGTTGTGGTTTTGATGTAAGTGATGTCGCGGCCCCAGTCAGTTAGTAGTGCCTCGGGGATGGAGCCGAAAATTTCGTCGATTAATGCCATGTCAGCCGCGCTCCACGCGGACGGAGTAGTTGGAACCGCCCATTCGGCAGTAAGGCCCAAGGTAGGTAGCTACCCAAGGGAAAACATCAAAGATGTTGTTGACCAAACTTGCTGTCTGGGACTTGGTGTTGTACTTGACCTCAAGATCGCCCAGCTTGACCTCTTCGTAGACGCCGTCAGTGCCTTTGCTGCCTACAACCGCGTCAGTGTCGTTAGCAAGTGCGCGTGCCAGTTCGAATGCAGCGATCTTGACTTCATCAGGGATAAAGGTGCATGTAATGTCAACGCCGTCGACTTTGTAGTCTTTGCGGGGCCATTTCAGTGCTTGAGTTGTGGTGCAGCGGGTGCCGTAGTAAGTCAGCCCATCCAACCAAGTAGTTGCTGAAATAATTGCACGGTTTTTTTGGTCGTCTGTCTTGTCGTCCCAGTTGGCGCTGCTTGGGACAGTTTCAAAGTAGGAGTTAGCCTCGGCCAGCGTTACATAGCTGTTGGCCGAAGCACCTTGAAGAGTGGCGTCGATTGTTGCGGCCACGGCCTAGTACAACCTTTTTCTGAGTCTAGCTTTGGTCTTCTTTGCGGGTTTGGGTAATACGCAGGCGTGGTAAACCGTTCCGCCGGTTAGTTCGATTTGCGCTTGGTACTCGCCTAGATCGTTTTTTGGGACGTCGATAAAGCTTTTTGTGTTATTAGTCAGAATGAAGAGTCGCACTAATTCCATGACAGCCCAAAAATCTGATTCAGATGCCTGCAGCGTAAAGAAGCCGTCTACCAAGGCTTGCGGGTTGAAAAAACCTGCAGCCGACAAGCCTCGGAAGTGGTCCGACGTCAGCAAGCAAATTATGAAGCTGAGGTCCAATGGTTCGACTGTTCCGGAGATTGCGGCTGAGTTGAAGCTCAATTACGCACTGGTAAACCAACACTGCCTGCGGTCGTACAAAATGACCGTCCGAAGTGAAGAAGTGTTCGACCGCTGGGAGAAGAACCGGCTGGGCCTGGCTTGATAGGCAAGAAAAAAGCCCCCTTTCGGGGGCTAGCAGCTCCTGTTTCCTTTTTGAGATTATCAGGAGTAAGCGGTGCTGTCGAACGGAGTGTTGACAAGCAGACGCACGATGGGCACCATCTTGGTGGTTGCAAACACCAAGCCCCAGCTGCTGGTGTTAGCCAGGTTGCCGGAGGTTGCGGCGTTGGTGGGGTTGTCGCCAGCGGCGGCCCACTTGGTGCCGGTGATGTGGAAACCGTAGTGGTAATCCACAGCCAGGATGTCCTGCATGGACAGGATGTTCCGGTCGGCGGCGAGGCGCAGATCCTGTTGGATGCCCTCGGAAACAACGCCTGACTTGAACATGTAGACGGGGTACTTCACCGCGTGGGTTGAAGTACCACCAGCCAGATAGGTCAGCTGGTCGTCGATCACAACGCGCAGACCCGCGAAGGTTGCGACTTGGGGATCGCCGATGCCAACACCGCCGCCACCCCAGGACACTGCGCCGCCAGCGGCCAGAGCAGAGGTAGAGAAGGTCAGCATTCCGATCTGTTGCAGGTAATAAGCAACAGCGGAGTGCATGGCGATCGTGTCGATCTCTTCGCCACGCTCACCCAGCAGGTTCTTGGCTTCCAGGACGTTGCCAACGGAGATGTAGTTGGCTTCGGCTGGGGTTGCACCAGAGACGGTTGCGTCGTACTGGTTGGCTCCAAGAACGCCAGCAGCGGAGATGCCACCGAACAGACCCAGCAGTTGAGCCTTGAGGGTGGAAGTCTTCAGCTTGTTGATTGCGGCGGTCAGCTGATTACGCACGTGTGCGAGAGGATCAGCGCCGGAACCAAGCTTGCTGAGGTCATCAGCGGCGTAGCTGAAGCCGCGATGCAGCAGAGTCATGATCTGCTCGTCGGCTGAGGTTCCCTGAGGAGTCAGGTAACCAGCTCCACCGGTGCCCCAGGTGGCGTTGCTGAGGATTTGCTCCTCAGTGGGGTTGATGGGGTCATGGAACGGCACACGCACGCGGGTACCGCCGGCACGGGCGTCCAGAGCGGCGTTGCGCTGGATGATGCCGCTTTGCACCCACTTTGATTGCTCGAAGATGCCTTCAGAGGTGTACTGAAGGAATTCGGGGCGCGTAACGAGATCCGACAGGAATGTTCCGCCGGAATAGTTTTCAGAAATAGCAGCCATTTGACGGGCCTAAAAGAGGGTTTGCGGAGCGTCCCACTAGGACATGCGGCCAGCTTCAGCTTTAAGTAGACGAGCCTTTTCCGGATCCTTATTGAGAAGAATCATCTGCTCGGTTACGTTAAAACTGTCTTTCAACCACGGGTTGGACTGGCCTGGAAGAGCGGTACTACGGGCACTACCCGCAACACCCATTCCGGCGGTATTTGTGGCTGCAAAGTGATGTTCGTAGCCACTGCCGGGATTTTTTAGGTTGGCCACATACTCGGCCACCGGAGTTTCTACGCCTCCGATAACAGCCACAGGCTGTCCATCTTTTGAACGCAGATTGTCCTCAACTAGACGATACAGCTGGTCCGGGGCTAATGCACCAGCACTTGACAACTGAGAGATAGCAGCCGCTTTAAGTTGCTCTTTTGAGTAACCCTGGCGGATCTGCTCTACTTCTGACTCTTTGTCAGTCAGTTGTTGCTTCAGTGTTGTAATCGTCTGTTGAGCGTCTTCCCACAGAGTCTTGTACTCGCCTGATTCGGCAAGTTTCGCTTCTTGGGCTTGTTTCTGAGCGGCTTGAACCGAATCAAGCTGTTGTTGCAGCTTTTCGCGGTTCTCTTTGTCCTTCCGACGCTCGTTGATGAGCTCGAAATTCTTTGCCTTCAGTGCCTCAAGTTGCGCAGAGAGGTCTTCAGTAACAGTCACAGACTGAGCAGATGCATTCTCCACAGGAGGTTGCGCTTGCTGTTCTTCAGACACGTTGTTTAGTAATTAACCAGTATTAGTCTACAGAATTCTCTTCAACTACATCTTGAGGTTGTTGTACTACAGGAGGCTCAGGTTTTTCGGCTTCGAACTGCTCAATTCGCGCTAGTTCTTGGTCCATGTCAACGTTGTCAGGCAAAATTTCGCCACGACGCAGTACTTCAAGCAGCATTTCGTCGCTAATCTTGCCGTTTTCGTTCAGGGCAGAAAGTACAGCGACGTCTTGACCAATCAAGCGGTAGTAGTCGAAGTCACGGTCAACAGTGATTGTTGGTGGCTCGATACCGACGTACTTGCCGGCCAATGCAAAGGCTTGATTGAGAGCGCTTTCGAGTTCTTGGCTGATAATCGCCAGCACTGAGTTGCTCTGGGCTTGGTCAATGCGTTTGGCTTCAGCTGACTCGGCGACAAATTTCTGGCCGAAGAGTTTAGTGACGCCCAACGTTGACATTTGACCCTCCAGTGACTGGAGTTCTTGCATCTGTGCGTCGAAGCTGGTGGCGTCGGCCTGCACGTAGTACGCCTTGTTGCCGGGCTGCATGGCGATGGCGTAGTTAACGCCCATTGATGCCGCGCCGGTTGTGTCATCCCAGCCCTCGAGGACCAGGGTTGGCATTGCAGCGATGTGCAGTGCGTGGATCAGGTCAGCTTGTCGCTGATAGTGGGTGATATTGAGGTTTGCGATGTCAAGCAGGGGCGGTTGAGAGCGCAACATGCCCCGGCGGTTGCTGTAAATGGGCACAACCGGAATTTCATCCAGGCTGAATCCTCCGGTTTGGGAGAACTCGACGACATCCTCTCCCAGCGTGTACAAGTCATAGCGTCCCGGGTAAATGACCCGCATCTGTTCGACTTGTTCTTCGCCGAAGTCGTTTAGAGGCCGGGTGGTGTACTCATGAATTCTGATTTGGGTAAGGGGACTTCCAGGTTGGGTATAGTCGGCTTGCCGCCAGCCCCAGATTTGAGGCGCTTCAACGTGGCAGAAGTAGGGGCGTCGACCCTCGGCACGCTCCTCTGCAAGATTTCGAGCACCAGTAGCGGCGGGATAGTCAACCAAGATAGCGCTATGGCCATAAGTAAGACTGCTAACGAGAGCACGACGCGCATATTCATTAATGTTGGAACCTATGCCATCAATATTCTCGCTCAGTTCTGTCCAGTACGCATCCCCCTCAATTTGGATGGGTTTGCGAAGAATTGCACCGGCCGCAGTTTCAATCAGACGACTGGTGTAAGGCGATAAAACGCTGCGGTCGACTCGGGTCTCATATGCCTCATCATCTTCTCTTGGTTCTTGCGGCAAAAATTCATCGCTGCAATCGCGAATGAAGTTTGTTCCGCGAGTGACGGAAGCCATCACCTTCCAGTCGGCCATCATCGCGATGACGTCTAGATCCCTGACGAACGGTGATTCGCTGACTACAGCGCCCGTTGGTGGAATGTTTGCGCTGTAGACCACGGCTTTAGTTCTACTTTTTACTATTTTGGCAGAGGCTCACCACTTCACACGATTAGCCCAGTAAGCCGCAGACATCTTGCCTTTCGCAATGTTCTTTGCATGGCGCGCTTTGAAAGACTTATTACGGGCGCTGCCTTTTGGACTGCCCTTGACGCCTTGCTGTCCAAAACGAATAAGTTTTACTCGATCACCCTCTTTTGCAAGGACAGCATGTGACTTTTTGGGGTGGCCGGGTGTGCGTTTTGGCTTGTTGTAGCCGCTAAATTTTTCGCCTCGACGCTCAATCGCCATCGTCTTCGACCGAGATCATGACTTCTATACCGGATGCTAGACGCACCATCAGCCCAGCGAAGTCTTCGACGTCGTTGGGAGTCATGAATGTGAAGGTCGCGACTGTGGTGTGACTATCTGCATCCACGTCGATGTGTTTGCAGTAACCGGGAACAATCCGTGTACCCATTACTTCTTTTTTGGCTTGCGCTTTTTGGCGGTCTTGGCGGAGTCTTTGAAGTCCTTGGCGGTTGGTGCGCCTTTTGAACCAGGCTTACGCATTTTTTCGCCAGATCCCGCTGCAATACGTTTCCGTTTTGCATTGATGTTGGCGTACAAGCCGCGCTTTTTACGCATGGTTCCGGCCGTCAATAGTTAGATGCTACTTCTTTTTGCCAGTCTTCTTCATTGGCTTTTTCTTTTTGGCTGGACGACCGCGTTTTGATCCGTAAGTTCCAGGGCCTTGGGGCATTTGAAACCTCAGGTGAGATAAGGCCAGCCTAGTTGGAAATCACGTAGCCACACGTCTTCATCTACAGGACGAGACCTGATAAACCTGCTCAAAGTGGTCTTTAACACGCTCAAAGGCATGTCAAGCTCCTTTGCTTTTACGGCGACGTTCGTTTGCCCTTTGTAGAGCTCGTACAAGGCTTCTTCTAGTTCTGGAGTCACTTCGAGCTTTTCTTTTTACCCTTCGCCAAAGATTTGAGATAGCCCTCGCACCGCGCCTTAGCAGGGTTTTTGCTCCCTTTGGCAGCAGGTTTCTTTTTCTTCGATGAACCCGACGAGCCACGCATAACTTGTTAGGACGCTTACCACACACGATAGTTCGTGGCCCCGATGTTCTCAGGTTTAGCCAGGTTGAATACTTGTAGGCATAAGTAGCCCAAAGCATCGAAAGCATGGTCAACACCGAGGTTTTTGTTGGGTAGGCCCGTCCCAGGGGCGTAGGTCAGGGTGCGAAGGGACTTAATTAGTTCTTTGCAGCGGGGGTGGATGAACAGGCGGCGGGTACTGGTGGCGTCGAGGAGGGCGGTGTTGACGCAGGTGATCTTGTCGCGGATCTTCCAGGGGGCCTTGGGGGTCGACACGGTGAAGCCGGATTTGCGCAGGATGCTGTGGTCCGTTGTTCCGACGCCTTGGGTTTTGCGGGCACCGCCGGTGGGGTCGGGGCAGCTGATGATGCGGCGATCCACGCCATAGCGGCGTTGGACCTCTTCGCAGAAATCCCAGGTGGTTGCGCCGCCGGTCATGATGATCTCGTCGAAAACCCAGAGCACGTCGCCTTTTTTGACGGCGCAGATGCCGGACATGGGGTCCACGTTGAAGTCGACGCCTAGCAGGAGGGGGAGGACCGGGAGGTCTTGGACTTCTTTGGAGATGTTGGCGTCGGCGAAGCTGATGGCAACTAGGCCGCTGAGGTTCTCGAATGACGCTTCGAATTCCTGGCGGAACGTGCGCGCATCAAGCTGAGCTCGGGCTGCGGCGACTTCTTCGGGTGGGACGTTACCGCCTTCGATGGTTGTGAAGCACCAGCGTGCCCACTCTCCGGTTTTGTCTTCGGGGACATAGCACCACATGTCATAGAACCAGCTGGCGGTTCCGTCTGGGGTGGAGATAAAAAGCGCCCAGCCTTGTTTGTCGGCGAGGGCAGGGCGGATGACTTCGAACCAGACACTTGTGTCCATGAACGCGGCTTCGTCCAGGACAACGCCTGCGAGAGAGCGGCCGCGAAGGGCCATGGCGTTTTCGGTGCCCTTGAGTTCGATGGTGGAGTCGTTGACCAGTTCGATCTTGAGGTCCGTTTCATTTTTGGCGCGAATAAATTGAGGTGGGATGATCTTTTTGATCGTTTTCCAGGCAATGTCTTTTGCCATTCGGTACGTCGGGGCGCAGTAGAAAAACGTTTCGCCCGGACGATTGACTGCCTTAAGGAATAGTTCGATGCACGCGAGGTAGGACTTACCGAAGCGGCGGCCGGCAACAAGGACACGGAAGCGTTTGTTGCTATTGAAAACTTCGGATTGGGCGTGTCTGAGGCTTAGATCAAGCGTTTTCGACATCTTCGGTCTCGGTTACATCAATTGCAGGTAGTTGGGTCGGTGTCGTCCCAGCGATTGGGGCGGGTGGTTCGACGCGGACGCGGATTTCGGGCAGCATTTCGGTGCTTTGGGGCTCGTCACAGCCCACTTGACGGGCCAGCGAGTCCAAAACTTGGGCGGCGGTGTTCATTTGGCCTCGACGCATGGCTGCGTTGAAGACTTTTTGGCGTAGGGCGAAGATTCGTGCGCCCATTGTTTCACGTTCGCGCGCAAAATCCTCGTCGTTCAGTTTTGCGACTTCGCGCCAGTCACGCCAAGCGGTTTCTTCGCTGACTTGCTCTTTTTTGGCGTGGTCGAGGACGAGTTGGTTGGCGGTTAGGCCCTCCAACTGGCGCATGTAGAGGCGCTTTACGCGCTCCATCTTCAGATAAGTCTTCCTGGTAATTCTGGGAGCGTGCTTGTTTTCTTTTTCATCTGGCCCCACAGGGGCGGAATTGTCTTCCAAGAGATTCACAGAATCCTTCTTTAAAAATAACAACGTTCCAAGCAGCTTACTGTCGGTTTTTAAAAACGGGGTACCTGTAATACAGAGCTAGAAAGTACAACCCCTGCCCCCATGTAGCAGGGTAAAGATCTTTAGTCGTATGTCAGCAGGTTCCCTGTATCAGTATGCGTTGCCGTGAGCGCTGAACCTTACCCCCTAGCAACCATTAGCAGTGCTGATCGGTCGCGGTGCACGGATTTGTGACAGTAACATCAGCAATTCGTATCAGATCCGGGTATCTGCGCAGACCCTAGCAATAGTGGGAGCCGGATCTGCGCAGTTTTTGGCGGGTGTCACTGGATGAGGCAAGCCGCGGTGGGTACAGCACCGGGCTTCAGTCATTCTCCGCACAGTGGGAGGCAGCAACCAAGAGGGCAGGGTTGGCAAAGAAGAACGAACCCAGCAGCAGGAGGCCTATGGGTTTACGGTTCTCTGCTGTACTAGGTGTGAGCACCGCAGCAGCCGTAACGGAACAGCAGAGGAGCACAGAGCAGACGACGAGGAACAGGGAGCGGGACATGGTGGAAACCTTGGGATTTGGTGGGCAGTGGGTACCTGCCCTTGCTGTTAATTGTATCACAGAACATGCCTAGCGCCAGCCCCATGGGCCTGAACCCATATGTCAGCTTTTGCACCGTCACACAGAGAACAGGTGACACACTGCGCGACACTGTTCGGTACGGTGGCCGGACACTGCTTACCCTGATCAGCCGCGCCACCCTTAGGAGTCACCCGAAACGTCTTCCATCCGTGGGCAGATGCTTCTAGGTAATCGGTCAGGCCATCACAACTAGCCTGCATTTTTCCGGCTGCCCATTGTGCCCACGGCTGCCGCCATTGATGCGTGTAAGCGGTATGGCCGTCCGCAGCGTTAGCAATAATTCGAAACACCATAGGATCGATTAACGCTGGATCGCCGTAAGCACCAAACCGGACACGGCGACCTTTAACGGCTTTCCTAGCGTCGATGCAGTGCAAGTCGGACCGGTAGACGCCGGCGTGATAAGCGCGCCAAACAGCAAGAGGAGCTTGTCCCACGTTGACGTAACAAGAGCGGGAACCGTCAGGCTGTTTGCGGTGGCCGCAATCGCCGCAAATCGTTTCATCTGCACCACTGGCAACAGCCGCGACCGGGTCCACGTCTTCCCGTAGGATCCAGACTTGCGCCATGTTGCCTGTCTTCCGGTTCTTGCTGTTCATGGTGAGAATCACCACAAACGGCCGGCCGTCAATGGGAGACGCACCAACCTGAAGAATAAAGCCCTTGTGTTTTTGCATTAGTGGTGGCGACAGTTGTCGCGAGAACCTGCCGACACAATGGCCCCAAACGTGCCAAAGGTCAAGCCGAATTTAAATTAGGGGATTTAATACAACAGATAAGCCGCGCCAATCAATCAACCCGGCCGATCCGTGCTAGGTGTTGAGTCCGTCCTCTCCAAAGCAGAACAGGAAACCGCCACCGTGTTCAATCGCCCCAAGCACTGCTAAGTTCTCCCACTTGTCCGACAGATCACGTTTGAGCAGCGCCATGGCTGCCACGTAGTGCGTGCCACTGCGGTTGTGCTCATAGGCAAACGGAACCTGAATGCACTTCTGAATGCCTTTGCAGCTGGCCACGATG
>CEPX01057315.1_pt1 | contig 32404 bp, 27 predicted proteins | sample 361361 | NCBI WGS metagenome assembly CEPX01 (sample SAMEA2619974, study PRJEB7988) | marine metagenome | biome: marine biome (ENVO:00000447); feature: mesopelagic zone (ENVO:00000213) & marine oxygen minimum zone (ENVO:01000065); material: "saline water (ENVO:00002010), including plankton...
GGGGAAAATAATATCAGATACAATATTATCAGCAGGTTACCCTTCCAATTGGACAAATGATTCTGTAACTAGAGTTGGAATTATAGATAACAATCAAGTTAACACCACAAAACTATCACAAATTCAAAAACTACATTACTCCAATTTAAAATCATTAATTAATTCGAGATATGATTTCTATATTTTTTTCTCAGATAATACTGACTGTTTAATTGACCTAGGAAATAATAATTATGGTTTTGGTCACGGTCATGTAGCATTGGATTTTAATCCAACATCTGACTGTATTTACGAAGACGCACAAAGCATAACCGTCAACTTAGACCAAGTTAACCTTAACAAACTAACCAAAATAGAAAGATTCGTAGTTTTGAACCTTAAAGTTTTGAGAATGACAATTTATATATGGGATTAAAATGTTAATTAAAACTAAATCAAAAAAAGGATTTTATTTTTCTATGGATGCAATCCTATTCACTAGCATTATTATCTTAACACTCACTTTAACATTTTCTTTCTATGTTTCAAAAGCACCTAGCACTTCCAACAATCTTTATTCCAAAGACTTAGTCAATGTTCTATCTTCAATTAATATTGAAGAAATTAATAATACTTACATAGAAAGTTTAGTCTCATCTGGCCAAATAAAAAGATTAGAAAACTCTGTGCTTGAGCAAATTGGATTATTTTGGGCAGAAGGTAAAACTACCCTAGCAGCCAACATTATAGAAAATGTGACTGATGGTTTAATACCTGGAAATCTAAACTATGGAGTATATGTTGACAATGAAGAAATTTACTCATCTGGAGATATAAATACTGCATCAACACTAATTTCTTCAAAAAAAATAGTATCAGGAATTGCAAAGGATAAACCTACACTAGGATTCTCTGCCAAAGTTATATTCTCAGGTCAACAAGAAAAAACAATTTCTACATATTCTTATTTTGGAGGGTTTGTAGGTGATGGTATAATCACTCAATATCTCATTTTACCAAATAATTATGATAACATAACATCTGCATACTTAGAATTCGCAATAGACTCTGATTTCGACATCAATATAAATGATATCTATTCAGGAACCTACTCCAACATAGAATCAAATAATAAAAAAGCTGACAAATACAATATAACTTCCCTTAACTATCAAAATTTCCAACCAGGCATAAACAAAGTTGAAATCAATTTCTTAGATGATTCCAAATTCATAGGGGGAGGATTCCTAAAAGTTGATGTGTTAAGCGATGATGTCAATTATCTCCCGTTTGAATATGTAGATAATATCATTACAAAAAAAATATACCTTAACGGAATCAATGGTGTTGTAAACTTATATTCTTCATTTTACGTACCTGGCCAACTTAATTCAATAGAAACCTTCCTGAACTATACAACTAACTACCCATTATTTGTGGGTTTTGGGAACATAACTGTTTTTGAAGGAAATCTAACAGAAGACGTGACAATTACAATAACTAATTCTTCAATCGGACAAAGTTTTAATGATAGTTATAATCTTCTAAGTGAGACTACGACTCCGCTAAGGATTGGCCATTTTGCAACTGATAGATTAGGGGATTTTTCTAGAAGAACAGACTCAATAATAGCAACTGATGTGTCATCGAGTATGGATACTGAAGATGTAGAAGATGCCCCTGGACAATCCAGGTTAGATGTTGCTAAAACAGTTGAGAAAAACTTTGTAAACTTTGTATTTAACAAAAGCCTAGAAAACAGAATTGGATTAGTAAGTTACCATTCATCTGTTGAACCAGGACAAAGTGAAGATCTCACAAACAATAATGTCACACTACTAAACAAAATTGACAGTTATAAAACAAAATCTCAAAACACCTGTTTCTCATGTGCAATTGATTCTGCTATAGATAAACTTGAAGATGATGGAGACCCAACTAAAAAATGGGCTGTTATTATAATGAGTGATGGAACTGCAGACAAATGTGACAGTATCCCACAATCACAATGCAATGAAGAAACAGCTAAAAATGAAGCTATAACTTATGCCTGTCAAGCATTCCAAGAATATAACATATCACTTTACTCAATAGGTTATGGTGCCGGTACTGATAACACAACTCTAAAAAACATATCAGAAGATTGTTCAGATGGATTATTCTTTCATAGCAACAACCAATCATCATTACAAGCAGCATTTGATTCAATCGCAGAAGAAATTATGAGCTTGACATTTGATTATCAAAAAACTGTTGCAGAAGGTGTCTCTTCAACACTACATCCTAATTCATATATAGAATTAAAGTATACTCCAACAACATCTCCATTTGTCTTCGGAGAAATTCCTATAAACATAGAAAGCGATACGTTCGACAACAATATTACATCTGGATCAATAGAAATACCTCCAGACGTGACCATAACTGAAGCAATCATCACATCCTATTCAGGTAATTTTTGGAGTGAAAGTGTAACCGTTAACACTAATGATGCCTTTGATCTAAGTGATTATAATATATCCTACCCAGAACTTGGAGATCCATTTCATATAAATATTCCTTCCAATTTATTACAAGCAGGTTCAAATTCTCTAGACATAAAAACTGCCTCAGGACCATCTGAATCTGAGATTTCAGGAGGATCTCCAGATGATAAAATAATATACACAATGCTAATACCTAACACAAGAAGTTATTCAAATGTTGCAGACCAAGCAGAAGGCTGTAACTGGTTCATTGAATTTGACGATGGAAGTTCCACTACCCTCAAAGTCCCATCTGACTACAATGGAATAAATTCATGTAACTTCAAAACACAAACTTATAATTATGATGATGCAATAGATATCTCTACGTTTCAACTTCTAAGGGAATTAGATCTTGATGATGACGGACTTTTGGATATAAACATAGATGAACAAAAAATCGGAGCAGAAACACTAGTTGTAGAAAATATCCCTTCCCTATGGGGCCCAGCAGTTATTGAGGTAAGAGTATGGCAGTAAAAATAAAATCAAAGAAAGCAATCATATTCACATTAATTGGAATTATACTCTCTGCTATAATAATTTTAACATTTTCTCTAAAAACAGAATACACCTTAAAAAATAAGATGCAAATAATAAAAACTAGGATCACCACATTAGATAGTTTTGTATCTGATGTTGAAGATGACCTAAGCAGAGGAATGTACATAATTGGATATAACTCACTCCTTGCAATAGAAGACCACATATCAGCCAATGGAACATACCTCACAGATGTTGACAGTACATTTGAAGAAGCATTCTTAGAATCGACAGTAGATGGTAAACTAGTAGATATATTAGTAAACAACACTTTTATTGACTGGACAGATAGTATCATAGTACAAGCCAACAAAGTTGGAATTGTTATCAATTTCTCAATTCAAAACATAACATTATCTCAACTAGATCCTTGGGAACTTACATTAAAAGCAAATGTATTAATTGATGCGAGAGATGAAAAAGGTACATCAGCATGGGAAAAACAAAAAGCAATACTCGCCACAATCCCAATTACTGGTTTTGAAGATCCACTTTACACATTAGAAACTGCTGGAAGAATAATTAACTCAATTGAAAAAACTAATATAACAGACTTTTCAAACACTGATGACCTTGTAATTCACATTAACAATTCATATTACAAAGCATCTACCACAGCACCTTCATTCCTCATGAGGTTACAAGGAAATACTTCAGCATCTGAATTTGGTATTGAAAGTATTACAAACTTAAATGAATTCTCAGCACAAGGGCTCCAAATATTTGACAGAAGTAATATAGATTACATATATTTCTCCAACCCAGTACATTCAAACTGTAAAGTCAACCAAACTTCTTCAACAGACTTAAGCTGGTTTAAAATTGATAATGATATCTCTCCATTAGACCACTTAGACATTTACGGATTGCAATGTGAAGGTTAAATTAAACCAAAGATTATTAAATCATTTAATACCGATTAATTCTATGAAAAAATTATTAATTTTATTTTTCACACTATTATTGTTGACCAATTTTGCATTAGCAGAACCAAAAAAAGGTCACATAAAGCTTTTAGCAGTCCAAGAACTTCCAAATGGAACCTTTGAAGGGGGTCTAGCAGACTTATTCTTAGAAATTAACCCAGGATCAGGTAGAGTCTTCCTTGAAACATTTCCATTAACAAAAACAGACACTCAAATGTCCACAAGATTTGCTAAAACCATAGCTTGTGATTTTACAGGAATTGATTGTAAGAATTTTGATTTCTTCTATACTATTTCATCTGACTCCCCAATAATAGCAGGACCTTCAGCTGGTTCTTCAATATCTGCCTTAACAATTGCATTACTCTTAGACGCACCAATAGATACTACAGTAGCTGGAACTGGAACTATAAATTCAGGCGGTTTAGTTGGTCCAGTAGGTGGTGTTAAAGCTAAAATCACAGCAGCTGCTAAATATGGACTAACCAAAGTCTTGATTCCAGACGGAGAATCAGTAGGAAGAGAGGAAAACGAAACTATTGATCTTGGTGAATTCTCTAATGAATTAGGTATTGAAATAATAACTGTCTCAACAATAGATGAGATTGTAGAACATCTAACTGGAATAAAAAAAGAGAAAAAAAACATAAGTATTGATATCAATCAAGGATATTCTTCAAAAATGAGGGCACTTTCTGAGGATTTATGCCAAAGAGGTGAAGAACTTCAAGAAATATTCGACCAAATTCCACCAATAGACAACAAAATTGATACTTCTCTAATCAACTTAACAATTATAAATAAAGACATAGAAAACTTAACAATTAAAGGAGAAAATGCATTTGAAAATCAAGAATATTATTCATCAGCAAGCTACTGTTTTGGAGCAAATGTACAATTAGATAACTTAATTTTACAATCAAAAAATTATTCTGAAAACCAAATTATTGTAGAAGTTTCTTCTTTAAAAAAAAATATTGACGAATTTTCATTTGCTATTGATCAAAAACAAAAAAAAACCATAACAGACCTTGAAACTTACATGGTAGTAAAAGAAAGACTTATAGAGGCAAATGAAGTTGCCGAGGATGTTCTTGAAACTCTAAATACCACAAATTCAACCGCCATAGCAACAAGAGTCTTAGCATATGGGCTAGAAAGATATAACTCTGCCATCTCATGGTCATCTTTTTTCGACTCTCAAGGCAAAGAATTTATTCTAAATGAAGAAGTACTTAAAAAATCATGCCAGGACAAATTGTCAGAAGTTGAAGAACGTGTCCAATATGCTGAATTATACCTACCAAATTCATTAGATAATGTAAGATATGAAAAAGAAAAAGCTTACACAGATCTTCAAAATAAAAACTATGCATTATGTTTATTCAAAGCAAGCAAAGCTAAGGCAAGTGTTGATGTAGTGTTAGGAATCTTTGGAGTTGAGCCAGACCATTATGAAAAATTCTTAGAAAAAAAATTAGAGATAGTAAAACAAAACTTAGCTGAACAATCTCTAAAAGGAATCTTCCCAATAATAGGATACAGCTACTACGAGTATGCTAACTCCCTAAAAAACACAAATACAGTCTCTGGTTTGCTATACAGTGAATATGCCCTAGAAATAGGAAACTTAGATATTTACTTTGAAACAGAATCAAATGATAAACCAATATTTACTAAAAGTCTCAATTTAAAAGATAAAATAGATACAAAATTCTTTGTGGTTTTAATCATCGGAATTTTAGTTGGATTAATATCCGGAATTATTATCAGGAAAAAACCTAAACCTAATAAACTTGAAGTGACTATCCACAAACACCGTGGGAAATAAAATAATCTATCTAATAAGTTTATTATTCATTTTAATTTCTTGTACAACACCCACTGGAAATATTGTTAAAGATATTCCTCAAGAAAATTTCGATGAAATAGATATCTTTTTCTGTTCTGAGACAAATTGCAACAAGCTTATCGCTGATAAAATATCAACCTCCAATAAATCAGTCAATTGTGCTTTTTACAATCTAAAAAATAATGAGATTATTAACAGCATAAAAAGAAAAAATAATGAAATACCTATAAAACTAGTTTTTGAAGAAGATAATTACAAAGATCAAATTACTGGGAATAATATTAGATTAACAAAAAGAAAAAGTTGGGGGATTATGCACAACAAATTCTGTATTTTCGATGATAATATAATATTAACAGGTTCCTACAATCCATCCCAAAAATCAAGTAACTATGATAATAATCTCATAGTAATAAAGTCCAAATATCTTGCATCGAATTTCAATGATGAATTCCAAGAACTGTGGAATAATGAAGTGGGTACTGGTTCTAAGGTAAAACATCCAATAATCAAGCTAAATAATATTTTAGTAGAAAATTATTTTTGCCCAGAAGATAATTGTGATGAAAAAATTATCAATCTAATTTCTAAAGCAGAAAAATCAATATATTTTATGGCTTTTTCTTTTACCTCTGAACAGATTGCAGATCAAATATTATTTAAGGAAAATATAGAGATCAAAGGAGTTGTAGAAAAACAACAATCCACTAACCAATATGCCCAATTTAACAGATTAAAAGATTTTGGAATAGATATTAAGACTGACAATAACAAATACTTAATGCACCACAAGGTTTTCATCATAGATAGCAAAATAGTAATAACTGGGAGTGCAAATCCAACTGAATCAGGTTACATAAGAAATGATGAAAATATCATTATTCTCCACGACAAAGAAATTGCTTCACAATTTATTAAAGAATTCAATAGAATTTATAAATGAATTTCGAAAAGTATATATACAATCCTAAAAATACTTTTTTTATGAGGTGTCCCTAATTGGACTTCATTGAAGAAGACCACAACTTTGAAAAAGAAGAAGAAGAAAAAGCTTCTGAAGATGAGGAAGACTTTAATGATGAATACGAAGAAGACTATGATGATTTCAATGAGTCAGAAGATGATAAAGATAATACTGAAACCGAAGAATAATTCTTAATTTTTTTAATAAACTTTATATAGTTCTTTTCTAAGTTTTTCTTATATGGCTGCTAAAAAAGAGAGTTATAAAGTCATTTCCCTTGTAGACGTAAATGAATTGCTCTCCTTTGCAAAAAAAGAGTATAAAGATATAGAACAACAGATAAAAGAAGAACAAAGAGTAGAAAAAGAATTAAAAACATTCATAAAAAACATTGAAGGTATTAGCGGTAATAATATACAATATATTGGTCATGAAAAAAGATTTGGATCACATTTAGTAAGATTTCTTTTCAAACAAGGTGGATTCTTAGAAGTTATGGTAGAAAAGCCACTAACAATGAATGCCCACTTTATTGACACCAAAACAGCTAACAAATTCTTAAAAGGTCTAAAAAAATCACTAAGAAAAACACTCCCTGACTCAAATGTCAAAAAAATGTTCATAGACTCCCTCTCAATCCAAGAAGGAGTTCCTGAAAACATAGTCTCAATGGGAGAATGGGGCAAAATGCACAAAATTGCTATTCACAAAACATTTGTTTTCACAATAGTAGCAGGTTTCTTATTATTAATAATAGAATTAATAAAAACTATCTTCCATGAATTTACTAGAGAATACATAGGAATATCTTCATTCATAATCACTTTCATTACAGCATTACTAATAGCAATATTCTTTGAAAAAATAAAGTTCCAAGTGGAAAAACTATCTAAAAAAATATTCAAAATATGAAAAACAAAACAGCATTAATATTAGGAATTGGTGGAACTCACGGTGCCGTAGAAATAGGAGTTTTAAAAGTTCTAGCAGAGAAAAACTTCAAACCAGACTTTATTGTAGGAACATCTGTTGGGGCAATTAACGGTGCTTATATGGCACAAGAGGGATTAAATAAAGAGGCTGTTGAGTCACTTGAAAAAATATGGTTAACATGCGCACAACATGATAATTTCTTCCCAATTAGAAAAGAAGTCTTTTTCCAGTTAGGAAAATCAGAATCAATATATGATCCAACAAATTTCAATAGCCTTGTAAATACTTCTCTAAAGGTTAATAAATTCAAAAAATTAAAAATAAAACTATATATCAATTGTACCCGACTTAAAGATGGAAAAAACATTATATTTTCCAGAGGGGAAATAAAAAAACCAGTAATAGCATCTTGCTCAACAGTTCCATTCTTACCTCCAGTAAAAATTAAAAACGAACTTTATGTAGATGGTGCATATTCTTCATTCCTTGGGTCAAAAATAGCAAGAAAGTTAGCATATAATAAAGCCATTTATGTTGAACCTCCAACAATAAAAATGGTCCCAGAACCAGACGGAATCAAAGACTTTATGTACAACTCTATGGGTATGCTTTACAATCAACTCTCTGGCGGGGAAATTGATATGATCAAAAACAGAGAAACCACTGTAATAGCCCCAAAACCAAAAAGAAAGATTGGATCAATATGGGACTTCTCATTCACCAAGTATTTAATCAAAATAGGAGAAAAAGAAGCAGAGAAAACATTAAAAGATGTGGAGTTTTAGAATGTCCATAGCCAATTTCATAATAGATATAATACCGGTAGATTGGATTGACAAATACATTACACTAAAAAGTAAAGACCCAATCAAATTTGACAAATTTGTTTTAAACTCTAATCCTGACATTTTAGAATCAATTGGACAAAAAAAAGCAATTTATATTTTTAAGAAAGCAGCAAATAATATCAAATTCTATAATAAGTTTCTAAGGAAAAATAAAGTTAATTTTCAAGATATAAAAAATATTGAAGATTTTAATCAAAAAGTACCTCCTATTGACAAAGTTGGATATATTAGAAATTCTAAGAAATTACATGATTTATGTTTACCTGAACACTCTGATGAACCAGAACTATTAGTTAGAAGCTCGGGATTTACAGGAAATCCTCAAACATGGATAGAATCAAAAAAAGAAATTGAAAATTCAAGAAGATATGTAAGATTTGGTCTTAATTTTCTATTTAATACAAAAAAATATTCTACATTAGTAATAAATGGATTTTCATTAGGTTCATGGGCCAGTGGAATAAGTTTTCTCACCGAAGTAGAAGGAAAATTTTCTATAATAAATCCAGGATTAAAAGAACAAGAGATCATAGAATTAATATCACAATTAAAAGGGGACTATGAACAATTTATTATTACAGGTAATCCCGTATTCCTAAAAAATTTAATTGATGAATGTATTAATGAAAAAATAGATATTAGAAATAATAAAATAGATATTTTAACAGCAGGAGAATCAATAACTGAAGGGTGGAGAGAATATTTAGATTCCAAATTAAATTCAAAAAAAAGTGAGAAATATAGGGGAAATATTTTTTCTGCTTTTGGAGCATCAGACATAGGGATAGTTGGCTTTAACGAAACACCTGCATCTATTAAAATTAGAAAATTAGCTTTATCTAATAAAAAAATCAGAAAAGAAATATTTGATGATGATAAAATACTGCCAATGTTATTTCAATATGACCCTACAAAATACTACATCACACAAAACGATAAACAGGAATTGGAATTTACAACCTGTGGATCAGACGTTGTTATGCCATTAATTAAATACAATTTACATGATATAGGTGGAACAATATCTTATAATAAAATGAAAGAACATCTTAACAAATTTGGATATAAATTAGATATTAATCTTCCATTCCCTTTCTTGTATATTGGAAGTAGATCAGATGGATCTCTCTCATACTGCTCCTCAAATATATATCCTTCAACTATCCAACAAGCAATCTATAGTCACAAAAATTTATCCAAATATACTACAGGAAAGTTTAGACTGTCTAAAAAATTCCTAAATAATCACGACGCATATATCCATATAGATATACAACTTGAAAAGAAAAAGAGTCCTAATAAAAAATTAAATAATTTATTTGAAAAAGTAATTTACAGGTCATTATTAAAATCTAATCCAGACTTTAAGGAAGATATAACTGCTTTAACTAAAAAAGGTAAGAAAATTCTAGAAATATCATTGCACAAATTCGAGAATTATAAAGATCCTCAATCAATTAAAGTGAGGTACCTTGAATGAACATATTTATTATAATCCCATTAGTTTTTATTTTCATTTGGATTTATTGGAGATATTACTATTTTTTCAGAGATCCAGAAAGAAAAATTCCAAAAGGTAATAATATTGTTTCGCCAGCTGATGGAAGAATCGAATATGTTAAGAAAATAAAGAAGAATATTGTACCTATAAGTGTTAAAAAGAAAAAATCAATAAAATTAACAGATATCTGTAAAACAAGATTTCACAAACAAGATAAATATCTAATTGGTGTATTCATGACTCCCTTTGACGTCCATGTAAATAGATCTCCGATTAAAGGTAAAGTTGAATGGACAAAACATTACAAACATAAATTACTACCAATGACAAAGACTTGGATTGATGTTATGTTCAACATAAGACCATACTACAAAGGATCTGCATATTTGACAGAAAATGAAAGAAAAATAACATTAGTTAAAGGAAAATTCCCAATTTTCATTATTCAAATAGCAGATACGTATGTTAAAAAGATAGTGGGATTTGTAAAAAAGAATGATAGTGTAGAAAAAGGCCAAAGAATAGGATTAATTAGAATGGGTTCTCAAGTGGATATAATATTTCCATATAATAAAAATTTTAAGATAAAAGTAAAAGAAGGAGATAAAGTAAAAGCTGGAGAAAGTATAATTGCTACATACTAATTTCTAGTGTTTAGATAATTGGATAAATTTATAAATCTGTTATGATTCAATAGTAGTAATGGAAGACCTAGAATCAAGAATTGGGGAAAATCCAATTATCCAAGTTGTTGGAGAATTAGAGAATCCATTCCAACATGATGCAACAACTAAATATGGAATTACTGGTTTAGATTTAGTTAGAAGAACCAAGGGCCAGGAAGCTTTTGATCAATTAGTAGACATGATTATTGGTAATCATCTACCTACAATTGAAGATAGGGATAAATTTGTTAAATATATTTCTAATGAACATAATTGGATTAATGGAGTGTTAGATTCAGTAATTCTAGAATATTGTAGAGAAGCCTTACAAATTGAGGACATTTACAGATTCGTTGGTAGAACTGTCATAAATCCAGATTTTCTCCATGTAACAGTAGGAGAATCATTAGGTATTGAATTTATTTACAAATCTGTAGCAAAATTAAACCCTAATTTTAATTCTGTAATTGATCTAGAATTTATGGAAGATGAATCTAGAGTAGGATCTACAGTTATTAGAAAAAGAGTTAAGGAAGAATATAGAGAAAGACTAAGAACTATTTTTGGAGATGAATTATACTTAGAAGTTATGAGAAATGACGACTTACTTACTCAAGGAGTACTTGAAGCAATACCTAAGGCAGTCAATGGTTCTTATGAATTTGCAGAAGTTGTTGAAGAACCTCATTGTGAAAGTAGAGGAGATGAATATTGCGAATATCGCCTAACATGGAAATCAGAAAGAGGAAATGAAATTTCCCAATTTAATCCTAAATCCCTTAGTTCTTGGGTAAATGTAGGTTACAATGTAGCAAGAGGATTCCTAAGGGGGGCATCCACAAAAATGATCCACAATCTACCATCTGTTAAGAGACTAGTTGACAGACTTCTAGCAATGGAAGTAGAAATTCAAAGAAGTGGAGAAGAATTAACTCATGCTAATGTAAGATTGGAGTCACAAGTATATGAAACAGGACAACAAAGAGACCTAGCCCAACAAGCACTAGCAGACCTTCAACAAACCCAAGCACAACTTATCGAGGCAGAAAAACTTGCTACCGCAGGACATTTAGCATTTGGAGTTGGACACGATCAAAGAAACATCTTAGCCAGAGCTTCTCAAAGTATAACTCCATTAGGAAGAATTGTAACAGACATAATTGAATACCAAAGAATTTACTCTGAAGAAGGAGAACAACCAGCAAGTGAATATTTTGAAAGAAGACAACTTGGTTCAAGACTTCAGAGAGTTCAAACATTATCAACAAATTTAAGAGAAAGTATTACTCAAGCATTGCAAAATGTTCAGGCACTTGAAGGTTATGCCTCAGAAGATGGAAGTGACTTCTACCCAATAAAAATTGAAGATACTCTTGATAAATTATTATTAGACTACAAAGACAGACTTGAAGGTGTAACTGTAACTACATCTTATGAACCTGAAGAATATGAATTTTCAGGTAATCCATTAAAACTGTATGGTGTTTATGAAAACCTTTTAATCAACGCATTAGAAGCAACTACAGACGCTCCTGAAATTACAATTACAACTTCTGTCCAAGATACTACTTTAACAACAATCATAGAAGACAATGGATACGGTATGGCTGAAGAAGTAAGAAAACAAGCGTTAGACCCTTTCTACACAACTAAAGAACAAGACTCAAGCAGACAAAGAGGCCTTGGTTTATTCAACGTTCACAGATTAGTCCAACAACACCATGGAACTATAAAAATAGAATCTCAACCTGAACAATTCACTAGAATAATAATAGAATATAATTTATCTTAAGCAATTTTCTGTTGTGTCCTTTCCAAAATAGTTCTTAACAACCTATAACTTTCTTGAGTAATCATATCTAACTGAGGATTAGGATCAAAAAATGGTTTTTGTACAAAATAAATTCCATCTTGATTTACCATTTCTTGTAAATCAGCCATCTCAGACTTTCCAGAAAGGATAACACAATCCAATTCTGGCTGATACTTCCTTGACTCCACTATTGCTTCTAAACCAGTCATACCAGGCATTCTTTGATCAACAATAGCTAGATCATATCCAATTGGATCATCCTTAACTGCATCTACAAAGGACTGTCCACTCCCAACAACTTCAAAATAAAATTCATTTTGGTCAGATAAACCAAGATCATCTAACACAGCTTCTTCTAATGTCATGACTAAAGTCTCTGCTTCTGCCAATTCATCATCAACTACTAAAACTCTCCTGATTTGCCTCTCAGTTGCATAACCTAAAATCTCTTCACTATCCCTTCTAATGCCTCTAACACTTCTGTCAAAAGCTTGTTTCTCTAACCTATCAAAATCAGGCCATTGTATTGTATAAACTCCATCTAATTTTACAACAGGCAACTCAACAAAAACATCTTCATATCTCATTCCAAAAGGAAATCTAGGTTTAACATCTTCAGATTGAAGAATTCCAAACATTCTCTGTAAACAAGCCGTAATCCCAGCATTAGTGTAACCAATAGTTGTTGCTTCTATAGGTCCCTCCCTCATAGTATCTCTCTCAACCTTAGCTAAATCAATTCCATAAGAATTTAGCGGTCTACCATCCACAGTAGCACTACTTCTTAAAAAAACTACAGAAGGTCCATGTTCACCTACAGCCAAAGCATCAACATCAGCTTCTGGAACCCCTAACCTTTGTTTGATAAATTTAGTATATCTAGCTGAATCCAACATTGCACCAACTGGATGAATTTGACTATCATCAATACCAGAATAATGTTGAAATAAATGACTCATAGGCCCTATAGGGTTAGACACCATCAAAACCTGACCTGTAAAATCCTTTCTTGCATAAGCTTCTGCAACCTTCCTCATCAAAGGAGCATCTTTCCTAGATGTCACTTGCCTAATTCTATTTGCTGGAACAAACCTATAATCATAACCTTCTTTGATAGTTATAACAGTCAAAGCATCAGATGGCAAATCATCATAACTATCACACCTAATAACTTGAGTATTGTACATTACTGCAGCATCAGTTAAATTCCTTAACTTAGCATCAGATCTACTCCTACCATTAACTGGCCTAGAATCTCGATTGTAAACATAAACTTCATTAAATCCATTACCCATAATACTAGAGATAGCAACTAATTCCCCAACATTCCCTAATCCTACTATTGCTAATTTATCGTATTTCATTTACTTGGATCTAACATAAAATAAGAACCTTGATGAGCCTTCATTAAATCTACTTTTAATGATTCATTAAAGTGGTATGCTTCAGATGGAACTGCTGCCCTAAATCTATCAAAATCTGTCTGTGAACCAAAGAATCCTACCGATAAATAATCTTCAGAACCCCTATTTCTAGTTATATGTTCAAAACCCCTCAACACATCATCCATAGATTCTACAGAGATAATCCCTCCAACTGGAATTGTCAATTCATCAGCATATAAATTATAGGCAGCATGTGTTTTAGGACAAATAATTATACCTAATTCATTATCTGCTGAAACATCATATTGATCATAACCACCAGGGATCACTCCATCTAAAAATTCGCCTATTGCTTCTATTTCTCCTCTCCTAAACCTAGGCCTGTTATCTGAATTTTCCCTATCTAACTCTTGCAATCTCCTATAAAAAGCTTCATTATGTTCAGAATAAACAAATGCACCATCAGGAACCCAGCACTTATTCCCCTTAGCATATACTTTTGCATAATAAAAATGCTCTGCAGCTTCCCCTGGAAAATCCATAACAACCATCATAGAATTCCCAGATCCATAGGACCTAAACTTTCTTCCTTCTGTTAAATCTTCTAAAACTCTTTCTTCCCTCTTGCCACCAGGATATTCAACCTCAACAGCCGTCCTAGTCATCCTATCAATCATTTCATCAGAACCAAATATCGAAGCACCATGAACAAACCTCAATAATGCCTTAATCATTTCAGGTTGAGTTTGAGAACTCCAAGTTATCTTTGATGCAACGTCTCTTATTCCTAACTCATCCATAACTTCAAATAAAATATGAGTTCCTATATCTTGGGCACTTGGCCTTACAATTGTATGAGTTCCAGACAATATCGACTGACCAATGGAATAAAGTTGTTCATAAGCTTCAAAATTACCTGCTGTCACCATACCATATGGAGAGATTACTTCCCTATCAGCTAAAGCAACACCATCTCTCCCTTTAGAAAACTTATCTACTTCTATTAAAAATCCTTCAAGATCTCCAACCCAATTACCCAATCCTTCTAAACTATCACCTAGATAATTCTTAGGAGTTCCATGAACTCTATGAACAACATCAATTAATTCATCCCTTCGTGAACTTAAACCCTGATATAATGCTCTAACAATTTCAATTCTTTCATCAACACTTCTTCTACTATTCCCCCATCTTAAATCATTATCAACACCAACTAAAGAATCCCTTAACAAAAGTAATTCAGCAAGATCAGAATCTGGAACTTCTATAGTTACTTCACCATCTAATGACTCAACAGCAGTTCTCTCTAAACCACTATCGGTAAATTCTCCATTGATAAAATTTCTAAATTCATACTTCATCTTATTTGCCCCTCATGTCGCCAACTTCACACCCATCTGGCAACCCAAGTTCATACCCAGATGCATCAGGTCTATCAACACCTGCAACAACAACTCTAGGCCTTACCAAATCTTCAGGTTTACCATCAAAATCATGAGTTCTATTCAATCCAACAAATTTAGGAGTAGTCTTACCACAACCACATGCTTCAGCTGCTAAATATCGAGTTTCATTCATCAAACCACTATATCTCAACAACTGTGTAGCTTGGTTTGGAACAATCACAGAAGCAGCTTGATATTCTTGTTCAATTCCAATTGCAACTGCCATCAATTCATCATGTCCTAAAGATCGAACATCCCTTCCTATAATTCTAGAAACTCTTGCAACTCCTTGATGCATATAATCTCCAGCAACTATAGCTGTGACATCCTTATATAATTGAGTCAAAAAGGGATCAGGTTCCTTAACACCAGCAATCCTACTCGATAAAAATAATCCAGATTCTCCATCATCTACAGGATTGCCATCTCTATCAACAACTTCATTCAAAACATTTCCATCAATTGTATGAAACTTCAAAGGATCATGAGTACAATTCCACATAACAGCTCCAATATCTGTAGAACCCCCTCCATCTTTTATTGGAATTCCTCGAGCAGCAAATAAATCATAAATTTCCTGAGTCAAAGGTGTACTAGAAACAATAACTAAACTAACATTCTCTCTTGTCAGATAAGGATCATCCAAATCATTATCCCCTTGCAATAATTCTAATAAACCATTTCCTTTTAATTTGTTAGATGCAGGTGGAGATATAATTCCATCACAACCCTTCAATTTTAACATTTCAAAAGCATCTCTGTCTGACAAATTTAAATGTCTAGGAACATAAGTCCCACCATTATAAATTACAACACCAGTAAAAGCAGGGGCTGCAATATGATCAAATGTATAATTAACAAAAGTATTTGCTGGAATAACTATTTCCCTATCTTGTTGTTTTATACCCCTTGTAGATGCTTGCATTGCACCCAACCAATCACTATTCGACCATCTTATCAAAGTATAGTCTTCAAGTCTTTCAACAGAAGTTCCTCCAGTAAATCTTGGAAAAACATGTAATCTTTCATAATCTTCTAATCCTTCTTGCCAATCTCTTAAAGCATCTTGATATTTTCTAGGTAAAAATGCTCCATCGCCCAATTCCCTAAATTTTCTTTTTGTAACAACTGGAAACTTTGTCAAATCTTCTGCATCTTTAAAATCACCCAGATTTAGACCTGCATCATTCATTATCTGTACTATAGCAGGAGTTCCAGAAATTAATGCAAATTCTAACTGATCTCTCCATAAACCCCATAGAAATTCTGTTCTTTCCCCTACAGTTAACTCATCTATTTCAAAATCCAAAAGACTATTTATTCCCATTTCAATTATTCCTTTACAGTAGTGATTATCAAAATCAATATATAAAGGTTTCCTTCAATTTAGTCAGTCAGAAGAGCGTCATACAATATCAACATAGAAAGTGACTGATTAACTGTCTCAGGCGGTGCATTTGGCTTTGAACCAATCTCTCCAAAAGTATGGAACCCAATAGTAGGCAACTTAGGGTGTTTTTTAACTAAAGAATTCAATTCAATTTTAACATCTTTTCCGAGCAAGGGCTTTCTTCCACAACAATTAAACAACAAAGCAAGTGCTGGATCCTTACCTTTAATTCTCTTATTAGCAATATCAAAACAATTCTTTATTGTGTGAATTGTTTTACTCTTATCATAATTAACTACATTAACTGCAGAATTCTCCACAACTTTCATCAAAGAATGCATTGTCTTACCATCTTCATTTGGCATCCATTCTTTAATAAAAATATAACCATTAGTATCAATTACTCCAAGAGGTCTTTGAAAAGTATATTTAAACGGATCTTTCAATAACTGTTCTTTTGTAATTCCAACTAATCTAGCATATTCTGCTAATGAAGGTTTGTTATTAATCTCTAAAATCTCATGCCCGGTTTCATCTATCTTAGTTACCAAAGCAATTTCTTTTGATTTAGTATAGCCATGTTCTACATCAGTTGAAAAATATAGATCAGATACAACAAATACAGTAATTGCAGCATTCTTCAACAACTTACCTTCTGCAAAATGAAAGATATTAGTTTTATTTTCCTTTAAAAATTTATCAAGATCACTACTTGCAGAACCACCAATCACCGGAATGTTTGGTCCAGTTACATTAAATATTCCTTCAACAAACCCAGTCTCCCTGCCAGGTTCTTGTTTACCAGCAACACTTTGAACTCCAGTTAACATAGACAAAATAAAATATGGAGGGGTCCTTACAATGTCTTCAAACTTCTTTGTCTGCACTCTTCTAAATTGAACATAAGGATTCAAATACTGATCAATCTTAACTTTATCCAGTGCTTTCTTAATAGCCGCCTCACCAGACTTAATAGGATTCTTTTTGTAATTTTCAACATAGCCCACACCAAAATGTAGGTGTTCAGACTTAATACTTATAACAGAAATTCCTCCTTTAAAATATCCCACATCACTAATACTCTGAGAATCTGTGGAACAGCCTATCCAGTTCTTTCCTAAATGACCATTAAACCCTTTCAACACTTTCTTTGGATTATACTTAGAATCAACATATACAATAGAAAAATTAGGTTTTCCCCCACATTGTTGTATTGCAGCTTTTGCAGCTTCATCTGCAGCCAATACTGCATCTTCGTTTATACTTGTACCAATACCAACCTTTAACCTACTCTTTTTTACTGCCATTTTTCACCTATACCCCCTCCCTTAATTCCAAAATATATAAACTTTTTCCTTAAATCAACAAACTTTAAAAACAACAAACAAACCCTAAATTTTATGTCAGAAGTATTGATTTTAGGTACAGTCGCATTGGACACAATCCAAACACCATTTGGAAAAGCAGAAAATGCATTAGGAGGTTCTGCATCTTACGCTTCTTTCAGTGCATCATTCTTCACACAACCGTCTATTGTCTCAGTTATTGGAAAAGATTTTCCAGAAGAATATCTTGATCTATTAAAAGACAGAAAAATTAATCTAGACAATATAAAAATAGAAGATAAAACTTTCCGTTGGTCAGGTTCTTATGAGTTTGATATGAATGAAGCAAAAACACATTCCACAGAACTAAACTCATTAGCAACATTCAAACCAGAAGTTAATGAAGAATTAAAAAATGCAAGATACATCTTCCTAGCAAACATTGACCCAGACATTCAAAACAGCATAATAGAACAAGTAAAAAATCCACAACTTATTGTTATGGATACAATGAATTTCTGGATTGATAGTAAAAAAGAACCTCTGCTAAATGTAATAAAAAAAGTTGACGTTTTCATTCTAAATGAAGGAGAAGCAAGACAACTATTTGATACACCAAACCTAGTAACAGCTGCAAACAAAGCATTAGAATTGGGCCCCAAAACTGTAATAATAAAAAAAGGAGAACATGGAGCAATTATGTTCATGGACAACAAACACTTCAACGCTCCAGGATTTCCTTTAGAAACAGTAAAAGACCCAACAGGAGCTGGTGACACTTTTGGCGGAGCAATTACAGGCTATCTAGCCAAAACAAAAGATCATTCTGAACAAAACTTTAGAAAAGCAATTGTGTATGGTTCTGTATTAGCATCATTCAACGCTGAAGACTTCAGCTTAAACAACTTAAGTAAAATTTCTCAAGAAGATATAGAAGAAAGATTTAATCAGATGAAAGATATTAGGGAATTCTAATTAAAAAGATATTTAAACCAAATATAATAACATAGAGTATATGAAAGTAGATAAACAACTAATAGAACATGTTGCCTCAGTAGCAAGATTACACTTAACAGAGTCTGAAATTAAGAAATTCACACCTCAATTAAAAGAAACCTTAGATTTTTTCTCAAAATTACAAGAAGTAAACACTTCTGGAGTAAAACCTTCATTTCAACCTATTGAAATAAAAGATTCATTACGTGAAGACACTCCTGATGAATGCTTAACTCAAGAAGATGTATTATCATTATCAAAACAAACAAAAGACGGATACTTTAAGGGTCCAAAAATAATTTGAGGTGAATTAAATGAAACTATTTTTAGGATTAATATTAACTTTAGCATTAATATTAACAGCATGCGGTGGCGCAACAAGCTCCGCAGTGCTTGATGGAGGTAAAATGAAAACAGCAACAATTGAAACAAATAAAGGAACGATCAAAGTAGAACTTTACACAGAAAAAGCACCAATTACAACAAAGAATTTCATAGACCTTGCCAACAACAAATTTTATGATGGGTTAACATATCACCGCTACGTACCAGGATTTGTAATCCAAGGCGGAGATCCAGAGGGAACAGGTACTGGCGGATCAGAAAACTCAATACCTTTAGAAGTAAGTGATGAACTAAAGCACACTAAAGGAGCATTAGCAATGGCTCGCTCACAAGATCCAGATAGTGCAAGATCACAATATTACATCACATTAGAAGAACAGTCCTTCTTAGATGGAAAGTATGCAGTCTTTGGCCAAGTCATTGAGGGCATGGAAGTTGCACTTGAACTTAGAGAAGGAGATGTAATGAATAAAATAACAATAAATTAATTTTATTTTTTTATTAAAATGCCATTAAACCTATTCATTAAAAAAATACAAAATCAGGAGATAGACATAGAGGAACATATAAACCAAGTTATCGAAGAAACTAAAAAAATAAACAAAGAATACAATTACTTAACAACTATTTCTGAAGACCTTGCCTTACAACAAGCAATTCAATTAAAAAAATTAATCAAAACAAAGCCTGAAGAAATTAAAAACAAAAAACTTCTTGGAGTCACAATTTCTGCAAAAGACAGCATTTGTGTTAAAAATGTAGAATCAACAGCTGGATCCAAAATCCTAAAAGGATACAAACCAGTATTTAACGCCACAGTCATAGAAAAAGCAGTTGAACAAGGTGCAATAATAATAGGAAAAACAGCACAAGATGAATTTGGTTTTGGTTCATTCTCCACTAATGTAGGTAAAGATTTCGACATACCAAAAAATCCTTTTGATAAAGACAGAGTTTGCGGAGGATCGTCAGGAGGAGCAGCTGGATTAACTCAAAAAGCAACATTCCCTCACATCGCATTAAGTGAATCCACTGGCGGTTCAATAGCTTCACCAGCATCATTCTGTGGTGTTTTCGGCTTAACTCCAACTTACGGCCTAGTGTCAAGATACGGTTTAATTGACTATGCAAACTCATTAGATAAAATAGGTCCAATGGGTAAAACCATTCAAGATGCATCTTTGTTATTAGAAACTATTTCTGGACACGATGCAAAAGACTCAACTTCTTTAAACGAAAAACCAAAACAATACAACCAAACTAAAAACAACAAACTAAAAATAGGAATTATACAAGAAGCATTTGGACAAGGCAATGACAAAGAAATAGAATCTCAAGTATTAAACACAATTGCACATCTAGAGGATCATGGAATTAAAACAGAAAAAATATCTCTTCCAAATACAATTAAATACGGATTAGAAACATATTATATGATAGCAACCTCAGAAGCTTCCACTAACTTACAAAGATACTGTGGTATGCGCTATGGAGCAGAAGATAAACCTAATGAAAAATTCAACGAATATTTCACTAAAATTAGATCTAAAAACCTAGGAGATGAAGCCAAAAGAAGAATAATTCTAGGAACATTTGCACGTATGTCTGGCTACCGTGACGCTTATTACATCAAAGCAATGCAAGTTCGCACTTTAATAATTAACGAATACAAAAAAGCATTTAAGAAATTCGACCTATTAATTTCACCATCAACACCTGTATTGCCACCAAAAATAAAAGAGGCAGAAAAACTAACACCATTACAAAACTACATGATGGATACTTTACTTGTTGGACCAAACCTAGCAGGACTCCCACATCTTAATGTTCCAGTAGGAATGGCAAATAACCTCCCAGTAGGAGCATTATTCATTGCTAATCACTTAGAAGAAGAAAAATTAATCCAAATTGGAAATTACTTTAATTAAATGAAATTCACAACACCTGTCGTAATAGGACTTGAAGTTCACGCTGAGATAAACACAGCAACAAAACTATTCTGTTCCTGTCCAACATCAGGTTCAGAAGAACCAAATACTCGTTGCTGTAACATTTGCCTAGGCCATCCAGGATCAAAACCAGTTCTAAACAAAAAAGCAGTAGAATTTGCAATTAAACTTTGCCTAGCCTTAAACTGCAAAATAGCTCCTGAATTAATATTCTCTAGAAAGTCATATTTCTACCCAGACTTATCAAAAAATTTCCAAATAACACAATACGAAATACCCTTAGGAGAAGAAGGTAGCCTAAAAATACCAAGCGGAAAAGAAATTGGCCTCACCAGAATCCATATGGAAGAAGATCCTGCTTCCCTAATCCATCCTTCTGGTGTAAAAACCTCATCCTATGTTCTTGTAGATTACAATAGATCAGGAAACCCCTTACTAGAAATTGTGACAAAACCAGAAATGACAACACCACAAGAAGCAAGAGACTTCATGAAACAACTTATCACAATATTATCTTATTTAGAAATATTTGATGAAAATAACGGAATAATAAAAGCAGATGCAAATGTTTCAATAAAAGAATCAAAATACACACGAGTAGAAATAAAAAACATTACTGGTTTCAAAGAAATAGAAACTGCCCTAAGATATGAAATTGTAAGACAACAACTTGACCTAGAAAAAGGCAAGAAAATAGTACAAGAAACAAGAGGTTGGGACTCTGTTAAAGCAACTACATACACTCTAAGAAAAAAAGAAACAGAAGAAGACTACGGCTACATTATTGACACAGACCTAGTTCCTACAGAAATAACAAAAGACTGGATTTCCCAAGTCAAAAAAACAATACCAGAACTAGCCCAAGAAAAATCAAAGAAATTCGTAGACCAAGGAGTAAAAAAAGAAGACGCTGATGTTTTATCATCCAACAAAAAACTAGCAGAACTTTACGACAAGGTTTCCAAAAAAGTAGATCCAGTCCTTGCAGCAAAATGGTTACGACGAGAACTTATGCGTGTATTAAACTACCACAAAAAAACACTAGACCAAGTTAAAATAACAGAAGAACATCTTATTGATTTACTAAAATTAATAGAATCAAAAAAAATTACTGAAAATGTAGCTCAAAAAATACTAGAACAATTAGTAGAAAAACCTTTTGACGTTAAAGATTACATTAAATCTCAAAAATTAGAAACTGTTTCTGATTCAGGAGAACTAGACAAATTCTGCGATGAAGCAATTAAAGAAGCACCCCAAGCAGTAGAAGACTACAAACAAGGACAAGAAAAAGCTCTGAATTTTGTTATAGGCCTCGTTATGAAAAAGACAAGAGGAAAAGCATCTCCCGATGTTGTTAAGAAATTATTAATAGAGAAATTGAAGTAAATTAGGGACTACAGTTATATATTAAATTCTTATTAGGGATTACATTAACCCCATTTATCGAATATTTTATTAAAAGTATACATTAATTCTTCATAAAAGAATCTCACAATAGGTTCATATGAAATTGTATCTATTTTGGTCAAATCAGATTTATGTCCAGAGTTTAAAACTTCATAATATTTATTTCTTTTACTATTTTCTATTATCAAAGGAGGGTAATTATTTTGAATTAAAATCAAATTAGATAACATCCTCCCAGTTCTTCCATTACCATCATAAAATGGGTGTATTCTTTCAAATTTTTCATGGAATATTGCAGCTAAAATTAATGGATGAATTTTCTTTTTATTTTTATTATACCACTTTAACAAAATAGACATATCTGTATTAACATATTTTGCAGGGGAAGGATCGAATAAAGCTCCAAGCACCCTTACATTGTGAGATCTAAAACTACCAATTCTTTGATCAATATTCTTTAATAACATAGAATGTAAATTTATTATAAAATCATTATTTATTAACGGCATATCGTTTAATATAAAATCAAATGCTTCTTTTTCATTAATATGATCATATATTTCTCTTAAATCCTTCCCCTCTGGAGTTTTATTTTTATTTAATAAGAGATTTGTTTCTTCCAAAGATAATGTATTACCCTCAATAGCATTAGTATTATAGATATAAAAAGTCTTAAAATCCCTAAACATATCTTCTATTATCTTATCATCTAATTTTAATTTTTTATGATAATTTTTCTTAATTTTTTCTAATTCAGAAAGTTGCTTCTCATTAAGAAATTCTTTATCTACGTCAGATTCACTTTTTAATTCCTCTACCATTTTACTAATCTTTGATTTTGATATTTTTTCAATCTTTTTATTCAATTCAGATTTTCCCATAGGTTCCTTTCCTAAATAAGAAACAGTCTTAGTTTTAACCTTATCCCCCACTCTAGCAGAAATTTTAAGATAATTATATACATTATTCCCTATTTTTTTCTTTTCTATATACATAGTAATATGTTAGGGACTACATATATTTAAACATTTTGGTTTAGGGACTACATTCAGAAAACCTTCTAAAAATTTATTTCTCACCTTCTTTTTGCGCTTCAAGATAATCCTTTGCCGAAACAATTTTCCGTCCAAAAGTATCTTTAACATGTTCTACTGTCGCTATTATCGGCATATCTTTCAGTTTTCTTTTCAAACGTGGTAATTCTCTTCGGTACACAACTCCATGAAACATTTTTTTAAGTTTTCCATGATGACTGTAAACTCGCTTAGAATGCACAAAAATAAACCCACTATCTTTTAATTTTTTTGCAAGTTCTTGTGATTTTTGTTTTGGAATTTTTATTGTAACCATAGCTTTGCCTAAAGCTATTTTATCCTCAATATATGATCCTAGATAATATCCAACAACATACCCTAATGCAACCGCTATAACTACAAAGATAGTTAGCTCATTAGTGATTACATCTTTAAACATGAGTAGAAAAATAATTGTATCAATTGCTATTAGTGATGCACTAAGTCCTTTATGTCCAGAAATCTGACTAATACTTTGAACTGTTTTTATGCTCCTAATCAGAACACATAATACAAAAATATAGAGTAATCTATCTATCATACACTATACACAGAACAATCAACCTTTAATACTTAACGTTTTTAACGATACAAGAAAAAATCTACCAATATTTAGATTAAAATTCAATTTCAACACCACTTTTTAGTAGTAAAATAAGAGAAAGCTTTATAAAGGGTAAAAGACATTATTTCTACTAGTAATAGGTAAAAATGGGGGTAGTTGAAGAGAACCGTACTAGCGGTTTATTAGCAGGAATTAGGTATCTTTTAGATAGTGGTTCCTCTGAAGAAAATGGAGTTCTAAATACTTTAGACAGAGTATTAGAACAAGATGTTGTTCCTTCTGAAATATCCCTGGCTAGAACTGCGCAAGCAGAAGGTGATTATCCAAATGCTTATCACCAATTTTCTAAATTAATGTCTAGTGATGATCCACATACAGAATCACTTGCAAGAGATGGATTAACCTCATTGGCTGAGCATATGCTTGCTCAACCTGATGAAATGAGCCTAATGATCCGAGACCTTGTAGAATTTCCCCAACAAGTTGCTGCAGAAACTTCGTTAGGTTTTGCCGAAACTGAAAGATCTAGGGAAGTTTTAAGGCAAGTTTATGAGAATTATAGGGATTCAAATACATTACCAACATCACCATTTCCATTTTTGCAAGTTATGACTGGGGATGAAATGGCAAAATGGGCTGATGCCTATGAGCACACACCTGTCGGAGAAGGCATAAATGGAATTGGGTATGCTGCAACATTATGGCTTGAACAAAGAAATGAAAGAGGTTGGAGAGAAGCTCAAAGAATAACAAATGATTCTATAGAACAAACAAAAAGAATAGCAACTGAACCTAATAAAAGTGTTTTTGGAGATTTACTATATTTAGGGATTCCCCTATTTAATCCAACTGAAAAACCATTCATCACACCCTATACCAATGATGATTTTGATTCTGTGGGTCATGATACTGTTAGAGATGTCTTAGGTGATGTTGTTCCTAATTTATTAGATTGGGAAATAGAACAAAGAAGAAAATATATTGATGATATTGTTGAAGATCCATCTTTAGTAAGAGAATATCCACAAGGATCTCAGAATTATCTTTTAGCAAAAATGTTAGAAGATAAAAGAGCTGATCTACCTTTTATGGAAGGTTTAGATTTCTCACAACAATTAGACGATATTTATAATTTAATGGTTGAAGAAGCTTGGGTTCATTTTAAATCTTTAAGACCAGAACATGCTGCCTCAATTTTATATCATCTTGATACTGATGAAACTCATGATATAGCTGTTGAAATGGCTGATATAGAATTAGCTGGTAAAAATAACCCATTACTTGGCCTTACCCGAGAGGAATTAGAAGAATATGGTTCTGTTGATGATGGACTGTTTAGATCACCCCATATAGGATTTGCTGATTTTTTTCAACATCAACAAAGAGCATTCTTATTGATGAGAGCTTCAAAATCTGTTGATGTTGTGGATAGATTGATTCACATAGCAATGACTATCCACCGTGAAGGTGATTTTGGTCTTCAAGATTACATAGAGTTAATTAGAGAACATGATAAATACGCTGAAAGTCCTGCTGTTGAATCTTTTGCAGGATACCTAGCTGACCAGGGAATTCACAGATTTAGACAAGGTTTCAAAGTAATTGAAGATGTTTATGCAAGAACACAAGATCAAGGATTAAAACAAAGAATTGCTGAAGGTACAAAGAGCTATGTCTTAGATTTAGAAAAAGCAAGAGGTACAGGAGATATTACTAGGGTACAATCTTTGGGTATGATCAAAAGAACATTTTCAGCAGACGAAATTTCTAGAATGGTTTCTTATTTTGGAGATAATGTAGCAGATTCAGTTGATCAAACATTAGATCGTTTTGATCCAAATAGAGAATATGAAGAAAGAGAAGTAAACCAACAAATTTGGGATGCAATACTTTACCCTCATGAAGCTGATGTTGTTTTAGGAGGAGTAACTCAACAATTTAAAGATCAACTTTACAGAGGTGCTACAACTTTAAGTGAGAATTCATCAGATCTACACCGTTTAGCAGCAACAAGAAGTTTGTTATACCTTAGACAAAACACTCAACATTTTGATTTTGTTTCATATTCTGCTGAAGATCTAGATAATTCATTATCTGATTTAATAATTGGATTAATCTCAGATGGTAAGATGCATATGCTTGAAGATTTTGTTAAGGATTTAGGTATAGATCAAAGAGTAGTAAGTAATTATGCAATGCAAGGATTAGTCACTATCGCAGATGATTTAGATGAAAGAATAAGTATTGAGACTAGGGACGGAACAAAAATAAGTATTGAAACTTCAAGGCCGGCTTACGGTTTATTTAATGATATAACATTTGTTGCTGATTATACTGATCCAGGTACAGGAGATCAAGTTAGAAAATTTATCAAAATTTTAGAAGATGAAGATCGTGCAATTTTAGAAAGATTAGATCCAAACGTTGAAACTGTTATTGGCAGAGTTGTTGTTGCAGGAGCCCTTGACCAAGAATATGTTCCCTTAGCAGACATTCTAAAAGCTAGAGTGGATGTTAATCAAAAATATTCTGAAATTACCCACCAAGGTGAGACTTATTTTGTTGATGTTGAACAAGTTTTACTTGCTAGCATCGATGAAATGGTTAGAATTAACGGTTCTGTTGAAACTAGGTTAGAAGAACTAGATCCAGCAGTTGCAGACGATATTAGAAGTAAATTACCCGTTGTACAAGAAATGGATGAAGGCATTATTACCTCAGCATATGAGGCTTTAGGAGTAAACACTCAAAGCCAAGCCTGGAAAACAATGTATGGTGTAAAAGAAGAACAAGGACCCCATAACATCACTCAGGTAACAGATGGTAATATTGGAAATATGATGGTTAATCCAGTTACAGGAGAAGTTAAAAAAGTTGATTTTGGAATAATTTGGCAAGATGAAGCATATAAGGATTTTGTAATACAAGTTTTATCACACGACCATTTTAGTGAGAAAGAACGAGAAAGTGCTTTGAATAAATTTAGTGAACATTATGGAGGTTTACCGAGTGAACCATTACAAGCAATTTTAGAAATGGAAAGGCAAATGTTTGGAGTTGGAATATACTTAAAGCGTGGAGAGGTAGATACTGCATGGATAAGATATGAAAAAGCTAGAGGGGCTATTCAAGATCAATTTGAAGATGTACATAATGAAATGGATGTAGGAAAAGAAGTATTTTTAAGAGAAGGGAGAAAAGCATATGTTCCTTCAAGAATTAATACAACATCCACCATACAAAATGGAGGAATTACCTATCAAGCAACTCCTAGAAAACACGATATTGGCGAAGTAGATAGAATTTCTTCTTAACTACATAACCAAATTATGCAGCGGACCATTTAACTCATAAATTCTCTGAGTTATCATTAAAAGATATTGAAAGATCATTGCTTCCTTTGGATTTTTTTTTGCATAATCATGTATTTCTTTAACAAGTTTGTATCTTTGATTATTAATTTTATTGGCCCTATCAAAACTAAAGTCATAAAAAGTCTCATAAAAAGTTCTTAAGTATGTATTCACATCTTTTAATGTTTTAACAAATTGAGAGGATACTTTTTTCTCTTTATTATGAATGATAAAATCTATCAAATATTTATACCTATCACCAATTTGTTCCAATTCCCGTACAATAGAATAAATAAAATACGACTTATCCTGTTCCTTATAACCCTTTTTTTGTATTGTTCGCATTAAAAACTCTGCCAACATGTTCGTTGTTGGCTCTAATTGCCTAATATGGGTTAAACGCTCAAATTCCTTTTTATCGAGAGCATCATGAATACTATCTCCAAAATCAAGTGTAACTCTGAAAAGTCTTCTTAATGTAGAATCAAATTCTTGAACATTTTCTTGCGATACACATTTGATTTTACAAGTATCTTCAGTTCTATCTATGATAATTAAACCTAATAATTCAGTAAGGCGGTTTTGAATTTTATTGATTACACTAGTATCACTATATTTGATAGTTATTTCATCATAACCTTCCCTATAAAAATAATTTAAGTAATTTTTATTAAACTCATGATATTTAGTTGCATCAAAAAATAAAGTATTAGGTTTAGTTTCTGCATCTTTTAATTCAGTTGATACCGATAAAGTACTACCTTCTGAATTAAGATCTACCTCCGACCCTGCCTTGATATTATATTCTTTTACCCATTTTGCAGGCAAAGTCACCATTAGAGATGATTGACCTACTCTGCTTACTTTTCTCTTCATAATTCATTGGTAATCAAGCCTAATTTAAGTATTTTTCGGAAAAATAAGTATATACTTACTTATAATAATTATAATTAGAAAAAGTTATTATATCCAACAGTGATACTACTATAAGATGACAATTAAGAATAAATGATTGTTAATACAGATTAGAGGGTGGAAAAAATGAAAAATCAAACAACAAATTACGATAATGGGACAGGATATAGTAGGTTAAAGAATATAGCATTAAGCGGTTTAGCTGCTTTAAGCACAATTGGTTTAATAGGATGTGATAACGATTTTAACATAAATCTAAGACTTGGAGTTATTGGAGAACCAGTAATAGAGAAAAAAGGTCAAGTGGACTCAAGATACTTTGAACTTGCTACTATGCAAAAAGATGGCGAAGGTAATATGGTTCCTTACATGGGTGATAGTCTTGATTCAAGATTTTATAAATATAGAAGACAAGACAATCCTTTCTCTGGAGAAGTATCAACTTCAATAGAAAGAGTTAATCCATACAGTGATGGACTAAATACACTTGTATTTGTTGATGATAATGATCCTGATAATAATTTAGATCAAGTTAGAATAAAACACACACCAATTGTTAGAGGCGGTGAATATAATCTACCACAATCACTTGGAGTGGTGTCTGGAGAACCAAATGAAATTGTCTATACTTTAGATGATAATGGTGTATGGACTAAAACAACATCAGGACCAGACTCAAGTAATTCTGCAGGAGTTGAAGAAGAACCTCCTATCAAAAAACCAGATCTTGTATGGTCTAAATTGTGGGGTAGAGTAAGACAGGGAATCCTGAATTCAGATTTTGATCCAGGAAGTACTATGGAAAGTGATGTAAGATCAAATACAAACCAGTGGGGGAGATAAAAATGACAAATCAAACAAATTACGATAATGGAACAAGATATAGTGGATTAAGAAATGTAGCATTAAGCGGTTTAGCTGCCTTAGGCACTTTAGGTTTAATGGGATGTGATCAACATACTCCTGAAATTAAACCAACTGAGCCAGTTGTAGAAACACAAAAGCCTGCTATTAGCTTAGATGAAGCATATGCAAAATTTGTAGAAACTGTTGGAGCAACTTTTGACGAAAATATGAAAGGATTTGCTGAAAGAAGCGGTTATTCTTCAGTAGCTGAAATTTCTGAACTAGATAGAAACAGACTTTACAGAAATGCCAGAAAAAAGCATAAAGATGATCCAGCTGTATCTAGCTTTTATGAACAATATAGAGAGGATTCATTAGCTGTTAGAAACGCTTTAGCTGAAAATCTTCCATGGGATCAATCTTATAGAGTTAAAGGACCACTTTATAATTCAACAAATGGTTGGGTTAGAACATTTGACGATGCTCATTTAACAATGCTTAGATCAAATGGGACTGCAGATTATGTATTTACTGATGTCTTAGTTGTTCCAATAGGGGAAGGTAAAAGACTAGCATTTACAGACGATATACAACCTGATGGAAACACTGAGTGGGTTCCTATGGAGTTTTACAGTCCAACAGATCTTGGATCAGTTGCAACAAAAAAATTAACAGGAGAAGTTGCTTCATTAGAAGAACAATTACTGATAGTTAAAGATCTTCAAGGTCAAGTTCCTAAAGGGGTAGAACCTGATGAAAATCTTATTGATCGACTTAATCTTGATAAATTCGGTTTCAGATCTGGAAGTCCAGCAGATAAACTTCATTTATTAGGAGAAGGAAGTGGATATGTTTCAGCTGAAAGAATCGATAACATGGAAGCTAGAGTAGAATCTGAAATTGAAAGAATTGGCGCTTTGTTAGAAGCTAACGAGTAATTTTTTTATTCTTTTTATTAAAACTTTAAGTATTGTAAATATATACCTTAATAGGTAATAGATCACATTAAGATAAATTATCAACAAATTCTTAAATCAACTTTAATTCTAACTCCCAATGCCAAGTTTAGACGCACAATTATTAGCCCATGGAAAAACAATAGAAGTTGCTACTCCCAATAGAATTTATGCTATGTTATGCCGACATAGCTGGGATTCTGGATATTACAAAAATCCAGAAATGGAAGCAAGATTAATGGATGGATGGCATTTTGATCCATTATTCATCTACGACGTTCCTAGAAATTTAGAAAATAGAAACCTTATAGATGCTGGTTATTGGTTTGTCATGGCCACAGTTGACGTGGATGAATACAACCAAAGATTATATGCAGCCACTCAACTAGCAAAGCAAGGAGTATCTATCCAAATTCCAGTTATTGGCCTTGACCCAGACGATACTCCAAACTTAGGAGCTTTAAAATTAATAACAAAAACACCAAACATCATGAGCTACCGAACCTACAGATCATTAATAGAACTCGAAAATGGAGAATTTATGAGAGTTGTACAAACAGATTTACTCTAACCTCAACAATCTCCCCAAATCATCCATTACTCTCTTCTCAAAATCAGCTACCCGTTCACTTTCATCTTTCTCACTATCTAATACTTTAATTAACTCTTTAACTAACTCTGCCTCATCACCTTCAACTTCAACTTGACCAATATTCTCTTTAATCAACTCATTTTCAATATTTTCAATATCCTTTGCATCTATCTTTACCTCTTCATAATCTTTAGATTTTAATTTAGTAGTTGACCTCATAACAAAATAGGCATTATTTGAATAAAATTTATCAAACACAATCTTAAAATTAACTTCACTTGGCTTACCATCCATAATACCTTCTAACCTTATCAATACAATTGTATTAACAAAATCTTTATCTCCTATTTCCTCCAAGATCCTTTCCATGATTTGACTAGAATTAAGATTACTACAATCTATTCTAATCTTAAAAACTTTATGAACTTCTACAGAATGCCACTCGACCTTATCGTCTTCAACAATATAAAAACCACCCTTTTCCAACTCTTCAAGCTCAGAAAAACTATTTGGAAAAAGAGGGCCAGGATATGCAACCCTCCCATAACCTTCTATTTGTTTATCCTGCACAATATGGATATGACCTCCAGCATAATAATTAAAATTCTTAGGTAATAAAGAAATAGGCTGGGAATCAACATTTTCCATTTTTTTAGGTTTAAGCTCATCAACACCAGAATGAAATAAAAAAATCTTATATCCATCTTCATTCTCTAAATGATCTAACATCAAATTCTCATAATAAATCTTCTCCAAAGCACCTCTTTTACCTAATATGCCTGTCAACTTAACTCCAGTTTTAGAATCAACTACAAAATTTAACTTCAACTTCCCCCCTTCTACAACACCTTTAAACACATTAACAAACAATCCTGCTTCTTCCAACACATCTAATATGGTCTTCCCACTAGGACTATAATCATGACTTCCTGGCACTACATAAACACCCACTCCTTTCTCTTTCAACTCCCTCAATTTCCCTGTTACAACCTTCAATCCCTCTAATCTAGGAAAAGAAGTATTAAACAAATCCCCTGCAATAATAACAAAATCAACTTTCTTCTCAATGCATTTATCAATAGCCATAATAAAAGCTCTAGCCCCAGTATCCTTCAACCTAGGATCTCGCCAGCTTCCAACATGACAGTCTGCAATATGAGCAAATTTCATAAAAAAGGGAAATTTTCCATCATATTAATTATTATTGAATTTAGTTTATATACAAAAAAATGAAGTTTTTATGACTCACCAGACTCAAAAATAGTACATTTTATAAATGAAAATACATTATTATAACATTCAACTTATTC
>CEPX01044231.1_pt1 | contig 32282 bp, 34 predicted proteins | sample 361361 | NCBI WGS metagenome assembly CEPX01 (sample SAMEA2619974, study PRJEB7988) | marine metagenome | biome: marine biome (ENVO:00000447); feature: mesopelagic zone (ENVO:00000213) & marine oxygen minimum zone (ENVO:01000065); material: "saline water (ENVO:00002010), including plankton...
CAAATCAATCAAATCCCGCAAATCAATCAAATCCCCATTGTAACTAGCAGTATTCCCATCCCGTAACAAAAGTTTAAATTTATCTCCATCTGGAATAAGATTAGGGGTCAAATCTACATTTGCTACCCCTTTTGTATCACACTCAAAATTTAAAAAAGTCTTACTTATTTCCCATTCCGCTTTAGAATTAAATTCATCACTTACTAATTTAATCAAAACATCACCTTCAAACACTGGTTCATAACCCGGTTTAATAAATCCAAATATGATAATTATAAATGTCATAAATAAAGCTACACTTACTATCCAATCAATATGTATACTACCTTTTTTTTCCATTTTTTCTAATTTAAGCGGAAGATGATAAGAACCAAAGCGGTTCTTATGGTGGCGCTACAGTTAAGATAATCAACAAAGCCACCACTATCAATATAGCACTATGTTTTAACCCATATTTAATATTTCCCTCTGAAAACTTCCCAATTAACAACCCAGCGAAAAATCCTTGAATAATAATCAAAGTCATAAATATTCTTTTAAAATTCAAATCTGCTTTAGGTTTAATTGCTTCTCCACCTCCTGCAATATCAAAAAATCCCCCTCCACTTGTTACTCCCCCAGCCACATTACTAATCATATCTTGAATCATCGGCATTAACCTAACCTCTAACATTAACATAACCGCAATAAAAATAAAAAACACCACATACCCTTGCACCATTTGAGTATAGGTACTACTCCTCCTTTCCTCTTTCAATCTTTGAATATTAACCACACTTTCAACCACACTCTCCAAAATATCATCCATTTTACCCCCACTTTCCACAGCCTGGGTAATAATAGTCACACTCCTATTTATCACTTTATTCTTTGTATCTCTTGCAAACACAATTAAAGCATCCTTAACCGGAATTCCCCATTCAATTTGATTCCCCAATTTTTTAATATGTCTAGTTAAAGCCCCAAAATCCTTATCTGTTAAATTCAAAATACTCTGCGGAATAGGCACCCCCGATTTAACCCCTTCACTTAAAGCCCTAATAAATTCTAAAAACTGAGATTCTATCTGTTTTTGCCTCTTATTTTCCCCCATAAACAATAAAAATCCGGGCAACCCACCCAAGGCAAAGCTTAAAATTAATACACTCCAAAACCATCTGGTTCCATACAACAAAGTAAAATCCAAGATAATTAAAAATAAAAATAGTCCTCCTCCGATTAAATATTCTTTTTTTATCATAGATCTGGTTGTACAATATTCATAAAAATAATAAAGCCCACATTCATAGCCGGCACTACCACAAATGTCCCCAATTTCTCAATAAAACTAATTTCTAACCCTCCTAACTTACTCCCCACAATCGAAACTAAAACTAAAACAATTACAAATAATAAAGGAGCCGCAATCAATAAAGCTGTATAAATATCTGAATATGTGCTCAAAGTCTCCACATATTTTTGTCTTTCTAATCTATATCTAGTCATAGTATCTGCTGCCTTACTTTTTAAAAAAGTTTTAATACTCCCTCCAGACTCAACTGAACCAACCATCCCATTCAGTAATTCTTTAAAACCTTCATTGGGTGTAGTTCCTGCCACAGATTTTAAAGCCGTAGTTAAATTATACCCAAACAAATTTACATAATTCATAATCCTTTTAATCTCCCCGCTTAAGGCTTTATATTCATTTGATTGCAATAACATTCCAAAAATATCTATTAATCTAGCACCAGAACCAGCTACTGCCGCCATATGTAAAATAGCAAAAGGCAAATCATTCTTAATTTCCCTCCTCCGAGTATCCACAATAATTTTAGGATAATAATAAAAACCAAAACCCGACACTACAAATATTAACAAACTAAACATTAAAATTTGTATAATACCTAAACCACCAATTCCAAATAAAAGAAAACCTCCCATAATACCTAAAAATAATCCAAAAAAACTTCCTAATAATCCTAAATTAATATAGGTATTACTAAACACCCTGATATTCGCTAATCTTAAATTACTATACAACGGCTTAAAGTACTCTGGATATTTCCTAGTTAAACCCTTACCCAGACTATCAAACATTGAATTCGCATACTTACCCAAAAAATTATAAGAATATACAGAATAATCCACTTTAGCACCTTTCACTTTTTTCTTTTTTAATTTATTAGCAAATTCCTTAGCTAATTTTAAATCTATTTCATCTTTTTCTTCCACATGTTCCTTAATATCAAATAACTTAAACACATCAGCATTAATTATTTTTAATTTATCCAATAAATCTCTAACTTGTTTATCTCCCTTAGAAGTATCCCTGACTTTCTTACCACCCTTAAACTCCTTTTGTAATCTCCCCCTATAATCTGCTTCTTTTATTTTTCCTTCAGTAAATTCTTTATTTAATTTATTAAACTTTTTTTCATTTCCGCTTTGACTTCTCTTTAAATTCTCTATCTCTCCAATTATTTTTTCAGATTCCCGAATCTTTTTTTCAAGTTCATCCGAAATCATTTTTTAATTCCTCAGAAATAATTTCACTATTTTTATTACAAAATTTTAACACCGTCTCTTTAATCTCTCCCAATCCCTTATTAACTACCTCTAATTTTTTATTATATTCCCCAAAAACCTCTCTTTCCACTTTATTTTCCTGATATTTTGCTTTTAAATTTCTGATGTCTAACCCTATTTTATCCTTCTCCTTCTTCATCCTATCATAATCTCCACCTAATTCTTTAATTTTCACTAAATTTTTTTTAAAATCACTTAAACTCATAACCCAAACCTTTTCAACACCATTTCTTTATTTTTATAATAGCTCCCAATTATTTTTTGCACATCCTCAAATTTCACAATCTTTTGTTGATACAGTTTATTCAATAATTTAACTCTTCTATCAAATTCTTTATTTAACTCTTCCATACTCCCCCCTCTTTTAGCTATAATTTTTTTAAAAGCTACACTTTCCCTTTTAAACATAAATACATTTCTTCTAGGATCCCACATAAAAGGTACATTAACCTCACTTTCTCCTCCTGCCTTTACACTAATTACCTCTTGAATGGCTTTCATCTTCCTTGCATTTTCTCCTTGCACTTTAGCATAAACCATCAAACAAATCACATCCAAAGTTTCCACTAAACTTGGGCTTAGATTTATAGGTTCAGTTTCTAATCTACGAATAACTGTTTTAACATCATCCGCATGCATAGTACTTATACCTGAATGCCCAGAATTATGCAATAACACACCTCCAAAACCTCCAATAAAATTTTGATCCCCTGGAACAGAAATATCATAAACAAATTCTGGTTTTTTCAGTTTTATTTCTTCTATTCCCATAACTTTATCCAAATAAACATCTCCAATCCGATTAGTATTAATCGCCCTAACAACTTCCCTAATATTTCTTCCTTTTAAGGGTTTAACATACTTCAAAAACTCCTTCATTTCATTATATCTATAAAGCATAATTTCATAACTTGAAAGTTTGCTTATCCCATATTTTTTCTTTTTAGAAATTCTCCCCACAACACCATACACAAGAAGCAATTTACACAAACTATCTATAAGTTCCTTAGACACACTAGAATAACCAATTCTTCTTGTATCAAAATAACCATCTCCATTATATAAACCCGTTAAAAATTCACCAATTCTTTTTTTACTAAGCCCGAAAATAAAATCCGGTATTTTTTTATTAACAGCCCCTTTCCCACAATATTTATTTATAAATTCAAACAAAACTTTATGAGTAAAGTGGAGTTCAGTAGCACTTCCAAATCCCCTATCTGTAATCCTTTCTCTAATTTTCAAACCTATCTTTTTAATACATCTTCTCATATCTTTCAAAATTCGTTCATCCTTATTATATAAACAAATAGAACTATTTTTCCCACTATTATTTATACTTCCATCCGAAATATAATAACCTAAAAGTCTCAAAAATTCATCCGTAACTTTAAATCTAGCAGGAAAGCTTTTACTTTTTCTAAGAAATTTAACAGCAAGATCTTCCAAATCATACTCTATTTCTGCAGCTTTAATCAATTTCAAAAACTTATCAACTTTCAAAGAAGATTGTTTAGATCTAGAGAAATTTGCATAATAATCTGAAATAGCCTTGAGTTCTACAATTTCGCAAGATTTATCATAACCCAATTTAGATACCGCCTTTCTTATATATTTAGGTGCAAAGACTCTCATCTCAGGCAAAAATTCCAATAAATTAAGATACCCTATATCCGCATATCCGCAAGGAATCTTACCTGGAATCAACACCACACTTCCTTTCTTTAATTCATCTCCTCTAATAGGAACTATTTGGTTATCATAAGTAAACAAAGAATGATCATAAGTAATTACTACTTCCCTACCACTTTTAGTTTTTATTTTCAATAACTTATCCCTGGGAGAATGTCTAATTTTAGCTTCCACAGGCAAAATATTCGCTTTAGCCGTTTCAGGATTTATAGAAAGAGCTTTATATTTAATATTTTTCTCCAAATCTTTAATACTTATTTGTCTTGGATGATCATGATTCAACAACATTAATTTTTCATCTCCTTTGACTGAAGCCATTCCCTGAAATAACACAAATGCTTCTTTACCTCTTATCTCTCCCACAACCACATAATCTGGTCTTTGCCTAAAACTCGCTTTTAACAAATCAAATAATGTAATCTCCCCTGCTTTCTCTTCTCCCACTCCAGCTCCAGCTCTCGCCACACTTGGTAACCAATTCTCATGAATCAATTTCAATTCTCGAGTATCTTCAATAGTTACAATCCTCGCTTCAGGCTTAATAAAAGACGCTAAGACATTTACTAAACTAGTTTTTCCCGAACCTGTTCCCCCCACAATTAAAATATTACTTCCATTCTCCACCAACAACCATAAATAAGCCATAATTTCTGCTGAAACAGTTCCCACTTGCATTAATTTAATCGGACTCCAAGCTTCCCTAGTAAACCTCCTAATACTAAAAGTAGGCCCTTTACTTGTCACATCCTCGGTATAAGTAGCATTTACCCTATCTCCACTTGGCAACCTACCATCCATAATAGGGCTAGCATAACTCACATATTTCCCACATTTTTGAGCTAATTTTTCCACAAAACTTACCAATTCATCAATATTTTCATACACAATATTCGTTTTGATATTCCCGAATTTTCTATGCACAATATAAACAGGAGTGCCTTTACCATTACACTCAATATCTTCAATATGCGGATCATTCATTAGTGCTTCTATTTTATTTAACCCAATAAAATCCCTATATATATAGTACATAATCTTCAAATATGACGCCCTTTGCACATCTATTCCTAATTCTTTAATTAAAACATTCACATTTTTCTCTAAATACTCAATCAACACTTCTTTATCATCTACATTAATAAAACTAATATCAATTAATTCTTGAATCCCTTGTTCTAATAAATTCAACACTTCTTTCTCTTTAACGTCTAAATTAGGTTCTTCCACCTGATACACCACTTCTCCATGTACTTCATCCCAATATAAGTGAATATAAGAATAAGGCGCTAAAATTGCATATCTAAAATCTACCTTAGTTTTATCTTGTATATCTGGTAAATCTGGTTTAGGCGGATTAAAATTAATTTTAAACTTTAATTCTTCTTTTCCCTTTCCCTCTTCTTTCGGAGTTGAAGGAGCCTTCCCTTTATCCTTATTAAACAACGGTTTCTTCAATTCCTCTTTGATTTTAGAAGTTAATTTTTCAAACATTATATCCCTCTTTAATAGAATTATCAAAAACAATATATAAAACTTCCTAACCTCTTATTTCAATATAGCTTTCTCCATTCACACTCACTTTATGCTCAATAACCAAATTATATTTCCCACTCAAAGTCTTTAAAGTAGAACGAATATCAACCTCATCCTTATAATCTAAATACAAATTAATCTCATAACCTTGACCTAATTGCTCAGAACAAATATTCAAACCCCCTTCTTTTATAATTAAAGCCCCCTCATTCTCACATTCTTTATCCACATTAGGTTCAATTCCTAATTTCTCCTCCGTCACCATCTTCCAGCTAATTCTATTATCTCTAATCGAAAAATCTCCTTCTCCAATGTCCACAAACACTGGTCTTTTACTCCCAAAACCTTCATTACTTACTGTCCTTATAACTCCATCCAAATCATACATCACATTCTTAGTCTGCAACACTGTATTCCTCGCTTTCAACTTATTCACAAAAGGCATCCCCACACTTAAAATTAAAGTTACGAGAATAACCCCCAACGCAGTATACATCGCCACCGATATCCAAATTTGACCTCTTTTTTTCATTTTTTCTTTTTTCCGTGAACGCTTTTTTTTAAAAGGGGTTCTTTTTTAATAAAGTTTCCTAAAGATTCAATGGAGGCTCAAACCCAAAATTCCCTCTTTTATTTTCACAATCTACAGTCACTCCATCCCCGATATCGATCCTTGGAATTATCTCTATTTTACTTACATCCTTAATCAGGTCCTCCAAATCCAATTCCTTACTACTTTTCTTATTTCCTTTTAAATTAAATACAAAAGCATCAAACTTCTTTAATTCAGTACCTTCATTGGCATAATCCACAATAGCCTTATTCTCTGTAATAAATCTTGTAATAAATCCTTTAATAGGCACATTATTTTTAACAATTACTTTATATGAATCAACCACCCCCCCCGGTCCTTTCATCTGCTCAATCTTTAAACTCACTCCTTGACATTCTAAATCAGTCCCGATTTTAATTGTAGATATCTCAATACCTTCTTTTGTTAATTTCTTACTCCAATTAGTCACAATAATTCCAAGAGAAATAATAAACACAATTAACAAAGCTACACCTATTAGATTGCTAATTCCCCTTTTATTCATTTTCTTTCCTTTTTCCGTGAACGCTTTTTCCTAAAAAGGGTTCTTTTAGAGGGTATAAGTTGCCATTTGTTGAGAACACAACCACCACCCCTTGTCCATGCTTTTCAACTCTGGTTTTTCTAAAATAATTTGAGGAATTACCTTAACCACACTAGGTACAAAACTTGGGCTTGATACTTTGATATTAGTGTTTTCATATCTCCCTAATACTTGTCTTGCTTTTTTCACCTCTAACTCTCCACCCCTTTCGTATCTTATAATAAAATCACTTAACAATTTTTGTTTTAAATTTTCCACATTGATAATATGAAAATCTCCTTGTTTCTCCGCGCTATTCACCCTTATCTTCACCTCTTCCCGACAATTATCTTGGGCAATAGCTCTATCTCCTCCTTTTTGTCCTCCTTCTCTAACAGTTCCCGACATCCACTTAAAAACCAAAAAACCTAAAGAAATAGTTAATACAACCATCAAAGCCACTACAATAATTTGACTTACCCCTTTTTTATTCATTTTCTTAGTATAAATTTTTTCCGCGAACGTTTCTTTGTTCAAACTTTCTTAAAGTTTGTTTTTGATGAAACTTTTTTCTAAAAAGTTTCTTTTTATTCACTTGGTTCCCAGGTACTCACCCGATTCTCACAACCTAATTCTTCTTCATCAACCATAATGATCGGAATAACTTCAATCTTATAAACATCTCCAGTGACAGGCTCATTATAATTACAGGTAGCTAATTTTCCATTGGGCATTAATTTTTCATTTAAAATTCCATCCCCCATACAAGCAATACCGTCCCCTCCAGAACCAAAGAATGAATCTACACTAGATATAGTTTCAGAATAAACCCTAATTTTAGCAGACTCTATCCCTAAACTTCCCCTATTTCTTAAAGTTAATCTATTATTTTCATCTTTTTCAAAATCATCAATACTAATTCTAACATCTTCACAATCTACCGCGCTTCCCAAATTTACAATCCTCTCACCTACTTTCTCTTCAGTTTGCTTTGAAAAACTTGTAACTAAAACCCCAATTCCAATAGCCGCCACAATCAAAAAAACAGTGGCTATAATAGTAGCATCCCCTTTTTTATTCATTTTTTCTTTTTTCCATGAACGTTTCTTTCTTTGACCTTACTTTCTTAAAGTAAGATTTTGATGAAACTTTTCCTAAAAGTTTCTCTCATACTTTCACCACTTTCACATAATTTTCATCTAAGTTTTTAAATATTAAACTCTCCACTTGATCACTACTAGGAACTCCAAAATCATATTGATTTCCATCCACATAAACTACAACTTCATCCTCAAGAGCAGGATATTCTTTAATGAAATATCTTTGAGGAGATCCGAGTTCTCCTAATTTACTAGTATCCAAATAAAATTGCTTTCCTTCTCCACTTAAAGAAAAAGACAGCCCAGCCACAGATTCTTGTGCAGGAGGAAGAGAAATTGAATTCTCCTCTCCAGTACTTTCTCCAGTACTTGTTTCAATATTCTGACTTAAATAATTAATAACTTTCCAACCCACATCTTTTTTATAACTCACTAACACAACACCAACATTAAAACCCAGACTCGTAAACAACTCCAATAAATTATCCCCACCTTCTGTAGGAACTAAATATTGATCTGGACCACTCTGTAAATAACCTAGATCCATAACATAAGCCCTCTCACCCACAAAGTTCTCCACATAAAAATCAAAATTATCTCCAGCTCTCGGAGGCTCTATTTTATTAGTTATTTTAATAACACCATAAACTGCAATTACCAGCACAATAGCTGCTAAAATATACACCTGACCTCTCTTATTCATAGCTTAATAGAATTTGTTTTAATATATAAAAGTTCTTTTCTCTTTCTTGATGAAAATCCTTTCCTAAAGAAGTTTCAGCCCTGGGAGAGAATCGAACTCTCGGCCTCTACATCTTTGGATCCCTTTCCGTGAACGCTTTTTTAAAGGGTTCTACCAATGTAACGCTCTAACCGACTGAGCTACCAGGGCATATCCAAAATCTAAGAATTAGCATATTTAAACATTATGGATGCGGGAGACAGGATTTGAACCTGCGTAGGCACTAAGCCACAGGATGTCTTCTTGTGGAAAACTTAAGTTTGGCAACAATTTCAAATAGAAACTTGTTCCTGCCCGTTTTCCAGACTCCGGCACTCCCGCATGTTTAAAAATCAAGAATTCAAATTTATAAAAGTTTTCATTTCTCTAAAAAATCTAATCTCTGATTTAAAGTAGTTTTAGGAAGACAATAACCCACTTTTTTAAAAACCAACCATTTAGTATAGTGTTTTGGATTTTTAAACTCAATTTCCTTAATAAAATATTCAATATCCAATTTTCTATAGATCCTAACAGCATAAACCCGATTTTTATCTTTCTTCCCTTTGTAAGGTTTTTTCATCATAGGGTTTAACCCAAATTTCTTCAAGATATCATAAACTTGCTTAATCAATTTCTCAGATACACTAGCCAACTTTATATCAGGACGATTATTTATTGGATTTTTACAACTTCTATTCTTATCAAAATAAATTGTACCATCTGTATCAAATAATCCTCTCAAAAATCTCTTTGAATAGTCTTCATTTTTCAATATCCAAAAAGGGATAGTTACTTTAAGTTTAGATCCTGAAGGAGCTCCCTGTCTTTTAAAAAAATCAACCAATTCTTTATTAAAAATATAAAATCCATAAACCCCTACTTTGGGGTGTTCTTTATATTCTACTTTTTTATTAAACAAGGGCAACATAACTATTCTATTAAAAAGAGGAGCCACCCACCCATCATGATATAATTTTTCCTCTTTCAAATCTCCTCCAAGATAATACTCGGAATACCTTTCATTCTCGCTAATACATCCATCTCCAATGTGAATCCCCATTATTTCAGCCAAATCTCCAGTTTTCATACATACGGGCTGTCTTTAAGGTTTATAAAAGTTTTTATATGAAAAATACTTTCAAATTTAGATGAAAAAGACATTTATTTTACTCTTCCTAATTCTTACACTCATTTTTTCTCAGAATGCAATCCCTCTAAGCCTAGAACAAGGAAACTCTTTAGAATTTGAAGGTAGAACAATCACGGCCCAATTCGTTCAAGAATCTAAAGTAGTTTTGGAAGTCGATGGTGAGAAAAACATAATCAACAACGGACAATCCAAAACCATTAAAGGAATTAGGATTATTGTTACCGATATCTTCTACTCCGGAGAGGATTCCACAGTTTCCTTTAATGCTGAATTAACTTATACTTGTGGAGATGGCACTTGTAATGATGGCGAAACTTCTGTTAATTGTTGCCAAGATTGTGAATGTCCACTTGGAAACCAATGCACATCAAATGGTTGTATCCGACCCGAATGTTTCTTAGATGAAGATTGTGATGACAATAAAGAACTTACAAAAGATTCTTGTGATAACTATAAATGTAAATATCGAAACATAAATTGCAATTCTAATTCCCAATGTGATGACAACGATCCAGACACAGACGATTTTTGCACTAGCGGAAAATGTCAAAACCTCCCTCCTATCTGCAAAACTGATTCTGATTGTGAAGACCCTAATCCTTGTACACTAGACCAATGTATCAACAAAGATTGTCAATACAAACCCATAGAAAACTGTAAATCTCCTGAAAAGAAAGAAGAACCCGAAAAAGGTGAAAAAACCTCAGAACAAACCTTAAGGTTCACCGACGAATCCCATCCAGGTTTCTTTAGTAAATTCTTCAGCTGGCTTAAAAATTTATTTTAATTTCTTTCGTGAACGTTTCTTCCTAAGAAAGGTTCTCTTTTAACTTATCCTTATGTTTACTCTGACACGCATCACAAACTACCTTCTTTTTCCCATCTATCTTAATATGGGTTCCTTTTAGTTTACCTAGAAAAATCTCTTCAATTTCTTCCTTACATAAGTCACACTTCATATTCTAAAGAAGAAATACTCCTTTTAAATAATTAACTATCTTACTACACTTGGTTAGTTACTCTTTATCTTAACTTTACAATTAAACCCTTTCCATAGGAAATTTTCGTTCCAGAAAATATAACTTTCACCTTAACCTTATTTATATACAAGATTCAATTTTCTTAATTAAAATGTTTGAACAAAAAATAAGTTTTAAAACCATTAAACAAAACAAAACTCTTTCTGAATTTCTATCCGACGAGGGGGCATCCAAAAAATAAATTCTTCTCCTCTTTAAACTTACCCATAACCTTCCATATTAAAAAAAACAAAAAAAGAATTAATAAAACTACCTAAAATGTTTTCAATCCATCCCAGACCACATTAAACATTCCTTGTAAAGCTTCTCCAAAATAAGGCGTCTTAACCCACACACCCACATCATAAGTGGGATGAATCTTTTCATCATCCATAACCATAAACATCAAATCTTTTCCATCTATAATAGAAAATCTTGCACTTAAGTTATTTAAGACCCTTACATCTGCTATCTTAGAAACTTCTTTAGCAGCCTTCACAGCTTCTTTATCCATGGTAGCTGCAATCTTAATCTCCACTCCTTTCTTATTTAACTTCTCTAACTCTGGTTTCAAGGCTTCCACTTTTCTCACCAAACCTTTTCCAGTTGTCACTAACACCACACTCTTCTCTGCACTTTTGATCAAAGTCTCTAAATGGGTATATAAATTTGGTCTTCCTCTCAAAGCTCCGGACAAATCAGTAGGTTCTACAAATTGAACTCCTTGCTTATGTAACAAATCCAATTCATTCAGAGCATCAGTCCCTTTTAATTCACTTAATACTTTAACTTTTTCATTTGCAGTCCTAATCATTAACTTCTTCACCCTTTCTACCACTTCTCCAGGTTCCACAGCTAAATATTTTATTGGCTTCCCCAATTTCATAGTTACAAAACCTTTTTTCTCTAAAGATTCTAGAACATCATAAGCTCTTGATCTTGGAACATTTCCAATATCAGATAATTCACCCGCAGTTGATACTCCTCTTGATAATAAAGCTGTCCAGATCTTCACCTCATATAGGTTTAAAGCAAAGAGTTGTCTTAATTGACTTAAAAATTCATCTTTAACAATCATATTTTTTACACCCCTTATGTTTTATTTTTTAATAAAACTTTTCTGAAAAGTTTATTTTGTAACTATTGATAGTTAATTACAATCATTCACTCCAATAAAGAGTAAAAACTCAAGAACTATATAAAGCTTATTATTTTCTCTGCATTTTAAAAATTTTTTTTACTAATTTTAAATTATTCACTTCATTCGAAGGTTTATCAACACGAAGACTTACTACTCTCGGGAATCTTAAACCAAATCCACTAGAGTATTTGGAACTTTTTTGAATCTCTTCATAAGCTACCTCAATAACTATCTTCGGTTTCACCCCAACTCCTTTTCCTTTAGTAGAAACAATTAAGGGCTTCAATAATTTAGTCATATCTTTATAAGTCAAATCTTCTCCTTTCTCCTTTATACCAGTTGAAACTCTTCCCACTTCTAAAAACTTATTTCCATCCTTACATCCTACAATAAAACTCGTTAACCATCCAGCTCTTTTTCCTTCTCCATACTCCGCCCCCAATATAACAAGATCCAAAGGCTCTAAAATATTTTTTAACTTCATCCATCCCCCCACATACCTTCCAGGTCTATACTTACTTTCTAAATTCTTCACCATCAAACCTTCAAAACCTTCTTTCAAAATTTTTTTAAAAAATTCACCAGCTTTTTTCTTATCTTTAGTTACTAACTTCTCACTCACGCTTATCTCTTTCTTCTTTTCTTTGATTATCCTCTCTAAAATCTCTCTTCTTTCTTTTAAATTAGAACTCATTAAATTTTTTCCATTACAATAAAGCACATCAAACACAAATAATTCCATTGGAAATTTCTTAGCCATGTCTTCAATATCATATTTCCTTTTTATTCTCTGAGAAATACTTTGAAAGGGCAAATACTTCCCTGTTTTAGAATCATAACCTACTGCTTCACAATCTAAAATATAACTTTCAGCCCTGACGTTTTTTAAAAATTTAACAATATCTGGAAATTGACTAGTTACATCCTCCATCCGTCTAGTAAATAAATTTACTTTTCCTTTACTTCCATGACACTGTAACCTAAAACCATCTATTTTATTTTCAAATTGACAAGGTTCCCCTAAAGCCTTAAAACCATCTTCAATATCTTCCACTAATAAAGCCAACATAGACCTAACAGGCTTACCCACACCTAGCCCAATTGATTTCAAATTTTTATCTTTAGCTAATACAGCTACTTCCCCATAATCCCCACTCAAATCTCCAGCTTCCTCCACATCTTTAATCTCTGCTTTAAAAGCTTTAGCTATAGAATCTCTAATAATCCCCGAACTTACACCAATTCTTAAATTTTCTAAAACAGTTTTAACTATATATTTAGCTTCCTTACCTTTAGCATTAACTAATAACTCAGAAATAAAACTTATTTTTTTACTTACAGTTCCTTTCCCTTCTAATTCACTTAATTTTCTAATATTCTCCATAACTTTTCCAGTATCTAATTTCCTCCCCATTAAAGTCATCTGTTTTTTACTTTGAAAAACCTCTTCCGCCACTAAACCCAAATCCCCTTTCTTCCTAAATAAAGTTTCAATTTTAGAACTACTTTCTCCAGAACCCGAACTCAAGGCTTTAATCATTAATCTATTACTAAATCCGATTTTCCTTTTATCCCATTCTGCAAATATTCTTCCTTCTGCTAAATACACAATCTCCTTCAATTCCTTTTTAGCTACTTTTCTTAAAAAATTAGACAAAATTTCTATCTTTTCCAGTCTTTTACTTGTACTTTCCAGATCTTCATATATTTTTACTAATTCTGAATATTCCATAACAAAATTTAAATATCTTCATTATTTTAAGGTTTCTATGTCTATTTATACTAACATAAAAAAAAGACGTTCTATTCGCTCTTATCTAGATAAAAAAGTTAAACATTCAGACATTTGTAAGGTTTTAGATGCTGGACATTATGCTCCATCTTCTGGAAACCTACAAAATTGGAGATTTATTGTAGTTCGAGATCCCGATACTAAAGAAACAGTAGCTAGATGCTGCTTAGAACAACTTTGGATAACTGAAGCTCCTGTAGTAATTGTGGTTTGTTCTGACAGTACCAAAGTTAAACAAGAATACCCCACCAAATACAAAAAATTTGCCACTCAAAACTGTGCAGCTGCCACCCAAAACATGTTACTCCAAACTCACGCTTTAGGATTAGCTTCTTGTTGGGTGGGTCCCCCTTCAAACTTAATGAAATTCAAAGATAACTTAAAAATCCCCGAAAATATAGACGTTGAAGCCTTAATCACAATAGGTTATTCAAATGAAAAACCTCTTGAAAAAAGACATAAAATAGAAGAAGTCACTTACTTTGATAAATATGGTAAACGAGAACGTGATGTTTCTTTATTTCCTTTAGCTAAACATCTAAAGAAATCAAAAAAATAATTCTAAAAAAATATTTTCCATGAACGCTTTTTCTAAAAGGATTCAGAAAAAAAGAAAGGGCACCTAGTTATAGGGGGTTAAGAGAATAATTGGGTGCCCTTAAATATGATATATCCTTACAGAATATCGATACCCAACTCTTCTCCCATTTGCGCTCTTTCCGCAACGGCAGCCTGGTTATCCATCTTACCTAATATATATGGCGAAGTTACACCCGCCACAATAGTCATAACTCTTAATTTTCCTTTCATATCTGAGTTAATCCTTGCACCCCAGATTACATTGGCATCCTTATCCAGACTTTCAGTCACTATATCTCCAATCTTGCTCACTTCTTCCAATGTTAAATCACTTCCACCTTCTATATGGATCATTGCTCCCGAAGCACCTTTATAACTAATATCTAATAAAGGATTAGTCAAAGCTCTTCTAGTTGCTTCTTCCACTTTCTGTTCAGTATCTGATTCACCCACGCCAATACTACATACTCCGCAATCACTCATAATTGCTTTTACATCTGCATAATCTAAATTCACTAGAGAAGGAACAGCAATAGTTTCCACAATAGCTTTAATCATGGTACTTACTAATTCATTAGCCACTGCAAATGCTTGTTCAATAGGTAAGTTTCCAGCAATAGAAACTAATCTATTATTATCTATCACAATTACTGAATCTGAAACTTGTCTCAATTCCTGCAACCCAAACTCTGCTTTATCTATTCTTGCTCTTTCCAAAGCAAAGGGCATAGTTACAGTTCCAATAACAATTGCACCTTGTTCTTTAGCTAATTTTGCAATAACAGGAGCCGCACCCGTACCAGTACCGCCACCCATCCCCGCAGTTATAAAAATCATGTCTGCATCTTTTAAAGAATCTTTAATTTCTTGAATATTTTCTCGTGCTGCTTCTAAACCTTTTTGAGGGAATCCACCTGCACCCAAACCTTTTGTCAATTCTCTTCCAATCAAGACTTTTCTATCAGCCTCATGCACATCCAGATGTTGTTGATCTGTATTCACCGCAATTATTTCTGCACCCTGAATACCTTTTTTATATAACCAAGAAACCATATTACCTCCTGCTCCACCAGTACCAATCACCTTAATATTGGCATTGCCCACAGCCAGGTCTCCAAATTTTTCTTCATTAGAAGATTCGTTTATAGCGTTTTGTACGATAAATTCCATTTTTTTATTCCCCCTTTTTAGGTTTTTTTATTGATTATTGCAAGCGAAAGGTTTATATATAACCTAGCCCACTTTCTTTTTAAATTAATACAGAACAAAATTACTGATTGTCTCGCCAAAGACAATTTAACTTGAGTTGAACGCCAATTCACTCAAACTTTTTCTTTCTTTCTATTAGATTAATAAAAACTTGTTTAAATATACTACTCTTTTTTAATATATATATTACAAAACAATATTATATAAAATATATTTTAAATTTAAGTAATAACGCTTTTATATCTTGACTCTTTCTAAAAAAATATGAAAACCATTTCCATTTTACATCTAGGAGGCACTATTGCCAGCAAAGTTAGCAAAGAAGGAGGGGTAGTAGCCCAATTTACTGCTAAAGATATTCAAAATCTCTATCCCGAAATTAAAAAACTAGCTAAAATAAATTCTCGTTTACTTGCCAATATGATGTCAGAGAACATGAACTTCAAACATTACAACTTAATTGCCAAAGAAATCAAAAAAGAAATTAACAAAGGCATTGACGGAATTATTTTAACTCAAGGTACAGATACTTTACATTATACTTCCTCCGCCTTAGCTTTTATGTTAGAAAACCTTCCCATTCCAGTTATTTTAGTTGGCTCCCAGCGTTCTTCAGATCGTGGAAGCAGTGATGCCGGTTTAAACTTAATCTCTGCGATTAATTTCATAAATCAAACTAATTTTGCAGAAGTCGCTATTTGTATGCATTCCTCAATGGAAGATACTTCCTGTTCTATACTTCCGGGAACTAAATCTCGAAAATTATCTACTTCCCGCAGAGATGCCTTCAAAGCTATCAATTCTACTCCCCTAGCTTTAATTTATCCTGACAAAGGTATTGATTTTCTTAAAAAAAATTATAAAAAAGTAGACAAAAAAAGAAATTTAACTTTAAAATTACTTGATCCTAAATTAAAAATAGGCCTTTTAAAATCTCATCCTCACTTCTCTTTAGATGATATCAAACCTTACAAACACTATGACGGTTTAGTCATAGAAGGCACAGGCCTGGGACACTTACCCATAGAAAAAACAGATTCTTTTACCCAGGAAAACCAAAAAATCTACAATGAATTAAAAAATCTAGCCAAAACAATGCCTATTATCCTCACATCTCAATGTATTTTTGGCAGAATTAACATGAACGTCTACTCTCCGGGCAGGAAACTCCAAGAAATAGGAATTCTAGGTAACTTATTAGATTTAACAACAGAAACTGCTTTTATTAAGCTAGCCTGGTTATTATCTAATCATAAAAAATCTGAAGTTCCAGATTTAATCTCAGAAAACCTTAGAGGAGAAATATCAGATAGAACTTCTACAGAGTTTCTAGAAGATTAAAAAAGATAGAAGGGATCTGTCCCTCCATCTTTAAATTTTAAAATCAGTTAAATAAGTCCCTATTTGGTCAAGCTCTTTCTGGATTGCTTTTCCATCGATTACAGGCCTGTCATGTTTATCTTGTCCAGAAACTATTTCTTGAGCAAGATCCTTATAACACTCTACAACAAAAGTTGTTAATCCTTGAACTCCCCCGTTTAATCTTTCTGATTCTGGAAATCTTTCTGTTAAAACAGTTTTAACTTGATTTTCCAAATCATCCGAAGTTCTTTCTAAAAACTCTTGTTCTGTTAAAAGTTCATCCCTGTATCTTTCTGCAACTACTTCATAATTTGCTCTCACAAATCCAAGTAATCCATTAATTGCTTTTTGACTAAATCCGCTTGGTGGCATTTTCTTTGACCTCCTATTGTTATGTATTTTCAATTCAAAAAAACCCTCTTATAGTTTATCGCCCCTGTACAGGGTATATAATAGAAAAATTTAAAAGCCCAAAACACCCCTTAAATCTATGGAAAAACAAAGTTTAATCAATTTGGGATTAAGTGATGGAGAAGCCAAAGTCTATTTAGCTTTATTGAAATTGGGATCTTCATCAGTAGGTCCTATAACTAAAGAAGCAGATGTGGCTTATTCCAACATTTATGATATTTTAGATAGATTATTAGAAAAAGGTTTAATTTCTTTCATTTTAAAAGAAAAAACCAAATATTTTCAAGCAGTTCCCCCCTCTAGGTTAAATGAATTTATAGAAAAAAAAGAGGATAAACTACGGGAAGAAAAATCCAACATAGAACAATTAATTCCGGAATTAGAGAGAATTCAACATCCTAGTTCAAAACAAGAAGCAGAAATATTTACGGGATTAAAGGGAATAAGAACCGCCTATGAAAGAATGTTAGAAAATGCCAATAAAAAAAGTGAATGGTTATTTTTCTATATAGATGAAGGTAAAATAACCGATGATTTTTACTCTACAATGTATTCAAAATTCAAAAAAATAAAAATGAAAGGGATTGCTAATAAAATTTATAAGAAATCAGAGTTCATAAAAAAAACACATTTTGAAATGAAATATGTTAATTTTCCATTACCCGGAATGATAGATATTTATGAAGATAAAATTATGTTCATATCTTGGAAATCAAACCCATTGGTTGTATTAATCACATCTAAAGACATGGCTCAAAAATTTAGAGATTATTTTTATTCCATATGGAAAGGAAAAACTTAAACAGAACAAAGTCTTAATAAATAAAATGGAAGAAAAAATAAAAACACCAAAATTCGCATATTTAATGGGATACTTCACAGCAGATGGTTGTTTCTATAAAGATAATTGGAAAAATACATGTCAATTCGAATTTACTGATGGTTATGGGGATAAAAAAGAATTACAACATTCTTACCAATTCGTTAAAAATATTAAGGATCTATTTGAAGAACAGTTATCTAAAAAAATTCCAAAAATTAGACAAAGAGGAAATCGATATGTCTTATACTTTAAAGATAAAAAATTAGAAAATATATTCAAAAATAAATTTAATTTTCAACCAGGTCCAAAATCAAATAAAATAAATATTCCAAAATATTATAAAAAGACAAATCTAGAAAAATATTTTTGGTTAGGTCTAATGGACGGAGATGGAATAATAGCCCAAAATGGAAGAAAAATAGCTCTAGAGATGTGCAATAAGAATTTGGTAGTTGATTTTCAAAATTTTCTAAAAAAAAACAAGATTATAACAGAACTCAAAGAAATAAAACCAGAAAATAGGAAAGGCTATATTTCAGATAAAAGTTCTTTTTTAACAATAATAAAATCTCCTTTTTATGATAAATATACAAGTCTCATCGGATTTATACATCCCAGAAAACAAAATTGGTTAATTAAACATTTAAATAAAGGAATGTATTCCAAAAACAGAACAAACATTAAACCCCTTCTAATAAATAAAAAAATAATAGATTATACCAAAATATTTGATCAAAGAATATTCATAGTAAAAGGTAAAGAAATTCTAAAAAAATATAAAATTGGGTTTAAAAGTAGAAGAAATAATGTTAAATTTATTGAATTATATCAAGATCTAAAAAATATTGGAATATCAAAAATAGAATTTTTAAAAGAAATATCGAATTACAGATTTAAATTAAGCAAAGGTTCTACAAATTCAATAAAAATGCCTTTATATATAAATAAAAAAATTATACATATGATAAAATTCATAAGACCACACTCTGGCAGTTTAGGATTAAGCAGGTGTCATGTTAAATCATTTAACAAAAATCCTCAAAAAATAATAAAATCTATAGAAAATATATTTGACATAAAAGCAAGGTATACTTCAAAAGATGTACCTTTATTTTGTAGCGGTGTTTTAGAACTTTTCTTCTCAAAAATCCTAACTAAAGATTTAAAAGAATATAAATTACCAAAATGGTATAAGGACTTAAAATGTTAAACTACGAAGACTTAAATTTCAAATGTGGATTAGAGCTTCACGCTCAACTAGAAAGTTCCAAACTCTTTTGCAGATGCCCAACGGTAATCGATAACGATAAACCAGAACTCACAATAAGACGTAAACTCCGATCTGTAGCAGGAGAAGCTGGAAAAAAAGACATTGCTACTTTATACGAAGAATCTAAAGATAAAACGTTTATTTATGAATACTCTAATCAATATGGATGTCTTGTAGATATTGATTCTGAACCCCCTTCTACAATGAATCAAGAAGCCCTAAAAATAGCTCTAGAAATTTCTCTCTTACTCAACGCTAAAATTCTTCATAAAATTAAAGTAATGCGTAAAATTATTATCGACGGTTCAAATCCCAGTTCTTATCAAAGGACTACTTTAATCGCAGAAAATGGTCATATAAATACCTCCAAAGGCAAAGTCAGAATTCCCGCAATATATCTAGAAGAAGATGCAGCTAGAAAAATCAAAGGGGGGAAAAATGAAATAACTTATAGAGTAGACAGACTAGGATTTCCCCTTATAGAAATAGCCACCCTACCAGATATAAAAGACCCAGAACATGCTAAAGAGACAGCAGAATTACTTGGCATAATCCTAAAATCTACAGAAAAAATAAAAGTCGGAGTTGGTACCAAACGTCAGGACATTAATCTCTCTATCCAAAATAAAGCAAGAATAGAGCTAAAAGGATTTCAAAATCTCAAAGACATGCCAAAAGTTATAGAAACAGAAATAAAAAGGCAATTAGATTTAATAAAACAAAATAGAAAAATAGAAAAAGAAGTGAGAAGAGTAGACACAGACAGTACAACCACATTTCTACGTCCACTCCCAGGAAAATCGAGGTTCTATCCAGATACAGATTTATTAGAATACAAGATTTCAAAATCCTTAATTAATTCCATAAAAATCCCCGAATTAATAACAGAAAAAGCCTTAAAATTAGAACAAGAATTTAACTTAACTCCGGAATTAGCTAAAGAGATTATAAAAAAGAAATTTCCTTTTGAAAAATTAACAAAACCCTATCCAAAAATATCTCCTAAATTAATAGCCCAAATCCTAATAGAATTCCCTAAAGACCTTAAAGCCAGATATAATTTAAATTATAATTACAAATTGAAAGACTTTGAAACAGTTTTAAATTTAACAAACAAACACAACTTACAAAAAGAAGCAATTCTGGATATATTACAAAAAATAGCTAAAAATCAAAAAATAAACCTAGAAGATTATGAGCAAATTCCAGTCACCAAGATTCAAAAAGAAATCAAAGATATATTTGAAAAAGACCCAAATTTAACCCCGAATGCCATAATGGGAATCCTAATGCAGAAATACGCTGGAAAGGTAAATCCCAAAACCATTTTTGAATTAATTAAAAATACAATATGAAATTTATCGAAAATAAATTTTTAAGTGAACTTGTAAAAAAAAGAGGTTGGATAACTTCCCTTCTTTTAGTTCTCTTTCTCATAGTTCTAAGTCGAACTGTAAACGAAATGGGGGTTAATTACGTAGCTAATCAACAGGAAAGAAATCCTGATGGAATTATTGTCGGAGCCGAACCCGTTTTTAGAGAAGGTGATGGAAAGGTTGGTCTACTCTTAATTCATGGTTATAGTTCCAGTCCCAGTGACTTCAGAGAGTTAGTTGAATTCTTATCTGAAAAGGGAATCACTATCCACGTTCCTCTCCTCCCCGGTCATGGCACCCATCCTAAAGACCTCAGAGAATCCACATATCAGGAATGGCAATCTGTAGTCGAAGAAAGTTTAGAAAAACTAAATACTGAAAAAAAATTTGTCCTAGGCTTTTCCATGGGTGGTACCCTGGCTCTAGATTTAGCTTCTAAAAAAAATTTAGATGGACTTATGACTTTAAACGCGGCTATTTTTCTAGCCAACCGTTGGCTTCCTTTTATTTCCATAATCAGTATAGTAGAAACTTACGTAGAGAAAAAACCAGAATCAATAATTGGATTCATAAATGAAAAAAGAGTTGTTTATGACTCTATACCCTTATCTTCCATTTTAGAACTCCAAGATCTAATAAAACAATTAAATATAAAAAAAGTAACTGAACCTCTTTTAATCTTCCAATCCGATAATGATAAAACAGTCCTCCCAGAATCTGCTAACTACATTTTCAACAATGTCCAATCTAAAGACAAAGAATTAATCAATTTAGGAAACTCTACTCACGCAAGTATAGAAAATGAACAAGCTGCTTTTGAAGAAATTTATAACTTCATAACAACTCATTAATGTTTAATTATGGCTTGTATCCTATCTCTTTCCTTTTTACTTCTTTTAATCAAATCTTGTACTAATTTTCTACCATCTTTTTCATTTAGCTTCCCTTTCTTAACCAAATCCATAACAAGTTTGTCTACATTTTCTTTAGCAATAGAAGCCACGCCTACACTCAATAAAAAACCGGTATTAATTAATTTCTTAACTTTATTAGTACTTGCCCTTGTACTCTTTTTCGTAGAACTTTTCCCTCTTTTTTTCTTCATACTATAACCCTCCTTTCTTTTATAACAGACGTAATAATATTAATAGTTAAAAAGATTGCGGTTAAAAATCCTAAAAATGCTAACCAATTTCCCTTGCCTGCTTGTAAAACAATTGCACTTGCAACTATCAAAGCCGCAATTATCACACCCATACTGACTCTATTAGTGCTTCTCTCCATCTCTCTTTCTAATTGTACTAAATCTTTTCTCTCAAACTGCACCCCCAATCCTCCTCCCTTTAATCTCGCTAAAATCTGATTTACTTGGGTAGGAATTAATTTCATATTGGATTTAAATTCATTCACATCATCTACAAAAGCCTTTATCACATGCCCCGGCTTTAATCTTCTAGCTGTTAAGTCATCCACATATCCATGTAAAGAATCTGATAATTTAAATTTAGAATCTAAACTTCTACCCACACCCTCACAAGTCACTATTGCTTTCACCAATAAAATAAAATCCACTGGCAGTTTAAATTTATATTTCCTAGCCACAAAAGTTAATTCATTAAATAATTTAACCACATCAATCTCTTCCATACTACTTTCTGCATGCTCTTCCACAATCATTCCTAACTCACTCACTAACTTCTCATCTTTCTCTTCTAAAACCCCCATTCCCAAGAAACAATCCACCACATTATTAATGTCTCTATGCACCAAACTAATTAACATGTCCAATAAGTTTTCCTTCATCTCTTCTGTTAAATGTCCACAAATTCCATAATCTAACAAAGCAATTTTATTTTCCGGTAAAACAAAAACATTAGCGGGATGCGAGTCCGCATGAAAAAATCCAAACTCAAACACCTGCTTTAAAAAACAATTTGCTAGATTCTTTGCCACAACAGAATCATCACACCCCCATTCCTCAAAACCTTCTTTATCATCAATGGGAATCCCATCAATATAACTCATAGTCAAAACTTTCTGAGTTGTAAAATCTTTATACAATTTAGGCACCCTTACGGTCTCAGAATCTTTAAAATTATTAAAGAATTTGTCAATATTCCTGCCTTCTTTCAAATAATCTAATTCATCTAAGGTATATCTCTTAAACTCATCCACAATCTCTCTCAAATTATGTTCTCTTATATTCTCAAATTTCTTTTGTAATAAATCTACTAAATAATACAACAAATCAATATCTTGATTCATAATCTCTTTTATTTTCGGCCTTTGAATCTTAACCACCACTCTCTCCCCATTTAACAATCTGGCCTTATGCACTTGTCCTATAGATGCAGAAGCAACAGGCTCTTTGTCAAAATAAGAAAAAATCTGGCTTAACTTATGCTTTGATTCTTTTTCAATAGTACCTTTTACAGCACCATAGGCAAAGGGTGTAACCCCATCTTGTAATTTACTAAACTCCTCACAATATTCCTCTGGAATTAAATCCGATCTTAAACTTAATAACTGCCCTAATTTAACAAAACTCCCCCCTAATTCATCCATAACCATCCTTACTTTTTGAGGCAAATCTCGGGGTTTTTCCTGTTTTTGTATTCTTTGATGCCAGAATAAATGATGATTCAGTTTTAACTCCTCTAGATAATACCCCAAACCCACTTTAAATAAGGCCGTAGCTATTTGTTTCAGTCTTTTAGCATCTTTATACGTATGTTTAATATTAAACATACTAAAACCTAAATGGAACAAATATAAATATCTTTTGAAACCAAAACCTTAAATAATTCTGAATTCTTTCTTAAATTATGATAAAAAAACATCATACTAAAAAAGAGGCTCCTAAACATTCTAAAAGAATTCGTTCTCCCAGGGGTCCTTTAATAGACAAGGCCGATTTTAATAAAATCCAAAAAGAAATGGAACTTTTTGAAAAAAGACGCGAGGATGTTATTAAAAAATCTAGAGAAATCATTAAACTTTCTAAACAAATTATTTATGGCATCCACAGGGATGATAAAAACATCCCCCAATTAATAATTGATATTAAAACTAAAGTTTCTAAATTAAGAACTAGGGGAGAATTACAATTCTCTTCTTTCTATAAAACAGCTATGCAGGAATATGTAGAAGCTGTTGCCATGTTTGAAGTTCTTAAAAATCATAAATTACCTTCTCAACATTATTTATTTGTCTCAGCTCCGGATTATTTAGCTGGTTTATGTGATCTAACTGGAGAATTAATGCGTAAAGCCAATAATTTAGTTATTAAACGCAAACCCGAAGAAGCCATCATGTTAAAAGAGGTTGTAGATCTAATCTACGGAGAATTCTTAGCTTTGGATATTAGAGACAACGACTTAAGGAAAAAAGCTGACCAAATTAAATATAACCTAAGAAAATTAGAGGACATTGCTTTTCATTTAGCTAGACGCAGAAAGTAAATTCTTCACAAACTCCAAATTATGCAAACTCATTAATCTTTTCCCTAGGGGCTCTTTAATTTTAATCAAATAATGGATATAAGCTCTACTTTGCTTACAAGCTTCACATTTACAATCTTTTTCTATTGGATTAAAATCTTCCTTAAACTTCCCTTTCTCTAAGTCTAAATTTCCTTTAGAAGTAAACACCAATCCATGTCTTCCAACCCTGGCTGGATAACAAGAATCAAAAATATCTACTCCTAATTTTATAAATTCTTGAATATCTTCCGGAACCCCAATGCCCATTAAATAAATGGGTTTATCTTTAGGTAATAACTTAACAGTATACTTAACAATCTCAAATATTTCTTCTTTAGTCTCCCCTATACCAAGACCTCCAATAGCATACCCATCAAAATCTAAACTTTTTAACAACTCCGCACTTTTCTTTCTTAAACCCTTATAAATCCCCCCTTGAACAATACAAAATAATTTTCCTTTTCCTTTATATGATTCTTTACACCTTTTAGCCCATTCATAGGTTAAATTAACACTATTTTCTATATCTTCCTTTTTATCTCCATATCGGGGCATATAATCTAAACACATCACCACATCAGCTCCTAATTTTGTTTGAATTTCCATAGACTTTTCAGGAGTCAAATCATGAATACTTTTATCATACGGACTTCTTAATTTCAACCCTTTTTTACTAATTCCAACTAAAAACTCATCTGAAATCATCTGAAAACCGCCAGAATCACTAAAAAAACTTAATTTAGTTCCAGTAAATTCTCTTAATCCTCCAGCTTTCTTAATTAAATCTAAACCCGGATCTAAATATAATAAAAAAGAATTACAAATTACAGTAGAGAAATCCATTTCCTCCACTTCTTTTAAACTTAACAATTTAGTGCTTAATTTAGTGGCCACAGGCATAAACATGGGCAATTTTACTTTCTTATCTAAATCCAGGGTTTTCATGAATCCCTTAAAGTAAAAACATTTAAAAAACAACTCATTCTTAATAATAAATATGCCTAAAACCAGTTTAAGAACACATACTTGTAATCAATTAACAGCTAAGGACAAGAATAAAGAAACCACCCTATGTGGTTGGGTTCAAAACAGAAGAGACCATGGAGGCATTATCTTCATAGATTTAAGAGATAGATACGGCTTAACCCAAATAGTTTTTGACCCAGAATTTGAAAGGAAAACCCCCAAATTAGCAGATCAATTACGCAGAGAAGATTGTATCCAAGTCACGGGAACAGTAAAACCTAGAAAAAAAGGCATGGCCAATTCTAATTTAACAACTGGAGAAATTGAAGTTTTCATAAAAAAACTAAATATTTTCTCTAAATCCAAAACCCCGCCATTCGAAATAGAAGATAGAATCACTCCCACTGAAGATTTAAGATTACAATACAGATATTTAGATTTAAGAAGGCCGATTATGCAAAAAAACCTAAAATTCAGACAAAAAATAATGCAAGCTTCTAGAAAATTTATGGAAGAACAAAATTTCATGGAAATTCAAACACCCATGATGGTTAAACCCACTCCAGAAGGCGCAAGAGATTACATTGTCCCATCTAGAGTTAACCCAGGAAAATTCTACGCTCTGCCTCAATCTCCTCAATTATACAAACAAATCTTAATGATATCCGGAGTTGACAGATATTTCCAACTACCTGCTATTTGTATGAGAGACGAAGACCTAAGAACAGACAGACAGCCTGAACATTCTCAATTAGATTTTGAAATGTCTTTTGTAGATGATCAAGATATTAGAGATTTAGTAGAAGCTTTAATGAAATCTGTAGTTAAAGAAGTTCTAAACAAAAAATTAGACAAATTTCCAGTTTTAACTTATCAAGAGGCCATGGATAAATATGGTATAGATAAACCCGACTTAAGAAATCCTTTAATTTTAGTAGATATAACAGATCTAGCTAAAAAATCTAACTTTGAAGTTTTCAAAACTCAAAAAACCATAAAGGCTTTAGTAGCTCCAAGATCTATTGGAAGAAAAGAAATAGATTCTCTAATTGATTTTGCTCAAAAATTAGGAGCTAAAGGTATGGCCTGGATGCGTTACGACGGTAAAAACTTAGAATCTTCCATAGTCAAATTCTTCCCAGAATCTTTACAAAAAGATTTAATTAAAAAACTTAAACCTGAAAAAGATTCTACTTTATTTTTCATAGCAGATAAAACAAACAAAGTAAACGAAATCTTAGCTGAATTAAGAATTGAATTAGGGAAAAAACTAGATTTAATTAAAAAAGATGATTTCAAATTCTGTTGGGTTACAGACTACCCCTTATTTGAATACAATGAAGGGGAAAGTAAATGGGATCCTATGCACCATATTTTCTCCCATCCCACTCCTGAAACTTTAAAACACCTAGAATCTGCTCCAGAAAAAGTTTTAGGCAATTTATTTGACCTGGTTTTAAATGGAACCGAATTAGGCTCCGGTTCCATAAGAATCTCAGACCCAAAATTACAACAAAAAGTATTCAAAGTCATTAATATAGATGAAAAAGAAGCTCAACAAAAATTTGGATTTTTATTAAAAGCTTATGATTACGCCGGTCCCCCTCATGGAGGTATGGGATTAGGTTTTGATAGAATCGTAACTATTTTACTCGGCCAGACAGATATTAGAGAGGTAATAGCTTTCCCTAAAAACAAAGCAGCTCAAAATCCCATGGATAATTGTCCAACCGAACCTTCAACTCAACAATTAACTGATTTACATATTAAAGTAGATATTGCTAAAAAGAGAGGAGGAAAATAAACTTTTGGTGAAGCTTTTCCAAAAAGATTCAAATGAAAGTAGATAAAGATTTAATAGAAAAAGTAGCTAAAAATGCTAGATTAAACTTAACAGAAACAGAAATAAAAGAATTTCTACCCCAATTAAAAGAAATCTTAGAAGCTTTCAAAGAAATTTCATCAGCAAAGGTAGAAAAACTTAAACCATCCTTTCAACCTTTAGAAGTTAAAGACATTACACGAGAAGACATTCCCAAAAATTGTCTTAAACAAGAAAAAGCTTTACAAAACACCAAACACAAACAGGATGGTTATTTTAAAGGACCCAAAGCATTATGAAACTTTCAAAATTCACACTAGTATTCTTATTAACAATAATTATAGTCAGACTTTTTCTTTATTTCATACCCAGAACCAGCACCTTATACACAGATGAATTCCACCATATTTACATAGGAATTGCTTTACTAGTAATTTATTTCTTTTTAAAACATAAAGAATTTTCAAAATATATCTTAGCAGTTACTTTAGGCTTAATAGCAGATCAAATCTCAGCCTTACCTTTCTATCTAGCTTATTTAATAAATAAACCTCTAACGTCTCCTTCTTTCTGGGCTTACTGGTCTCCTTATTCTCAAATATCCACTTTAATAGTAATAATTATCTCTGTAATCATAATTGAAAAAAAGTTAGGTGATTAACTTGTATTTATCCAAAGAAAAGAAAATTTATTACAATTTTATAAATAAAAAATCAAAAAAACCAGTTTTAGTATTTCTACATGGTTTAGGAGTTAATTGGACAGTCTGGAAACCTATCTTAGAGTATTTCAAAAAACAAAACCATCCCATTCTCTACCAAGACTTAAGAGGCCATGGTAAAAACGCTTTCTTTGATTCTTACCAATTAGAAGACTTCGCTCAGGATTTAAATGAAATTCTAAACAAAGAAAAAATAAAAAAAGTAATCCTAATCGGCCATAGTTTAGAGGGGATGATTTCCTTAATTTTCTATAAATTCTACAAATCCAAACTAAAAAAATTAATTCTACTTAATACTACTTACAAAAATCCCATTCCTAAATGGTATCTTTATTTTATTGGTCCAATAGACAGATTCATTACAAAAATAGTAACCCATACTTTTTTAAAAAAGCTGTATAAATATAGAGATTTCTCTAAATTAAAAAATAATTCTAACTTTACTCTAGTCCTCAAAAATATGTTTTACCGTCGAGAAATGCAATTCGAATGCATTAAAAATATAACAAATTTAGATTTAACTTCTTTAATAAAACAAATAAAAATTCCTACTTTAATCATTGCTAGTACTAAAGATGAATTATTCTCTCCAAAAATAGAGAAAAGAATGCACAAATACATAAAAACTAGTAAATTAGAAATTCTAAAAGGCACTCATGCCCTTCCCTTAAAAAAAGCTGAATTAATCGCAAAAGAAATTCAAGATTTTATAAAATGAACAAAGACAGACTTAAGATCTCAATAAAAGTTTTCATAATTTGGACTTTAGCTTTTGTAGGAACCAAATTTTTTAACGGCTTAATCAAAGCTCCCAGTCATTCTATCTATATTTTTCCTTTTGAAAATAACATTCCCTATATTCCGGAATTCTTCCCCATTTATTTCTTAGCAGTTCCTTTAGTGATCCTCCCTCTTTTTCTAATTAAAAATAAAAACATATTTAATCAAATGGTCAAAGCATATTTAATAACAATAATAACAACCATAGTCATACTTCTAATCTATCCTATAAAATTAGTAAGACCTTTAGTTGAAGGAACTGGAATTTACTATAGTACAATCCAATTTTTCTATAAAATCCTTCCTGCATACACCATTTTCCCCAGCCTCCACATGTCTTTAATGATGCTCTCTTCCTTATACATAAGAAAAGAAAACAAAAAACTAGGAAATATCTTGCTTATTTCAACCCTAATTATAGCCATCTCTATCTTACTAGTCAAAACACATTACTTAATAGATCTAATAGTAGGATTTATATTATCTCTCATTGTCTATAAAATTGTATCAAAATGAAAAATAATTACTTATCAAAAATCAAAAGAACCTTAACATCTCTACTTCCAGTAACTAAAAACAGAGAAGGAAATTGTAAAAATTGTGGAGCTTGCTGTCAATTACCCAATAAATGTTCCTTCCTTAGATTTAAAAATAAAACCTCTTACTGTATTATTCATCCCTTTAGACCTTTAAATTGTAGAAAATATCCAAGAACAGAAAAAGAATTCCTAACTCAAAAAACATGTGGTCATAAGTTCAAATGAATATCCAAGAATATTTAGAAAAAGTAAAAAATCGAGAAATTTCCATAGTTAAAATAGTAGAAAAAATAACTAAGGAAGCCAAATCTTCTCCTAATCATTTTACAGCTGTAGCTAATTCTCATGCAATTAAAAGAGCTGAACAATTAGAAAAAAATCCAGTTGGAAACCTAGCAGGACTTCCAATTTCCATAAAAGATTGTATTTGCGTCAAAGATTTGGATTCCACAGCAGGTTCAGAAATCTTACAAAACTACAGACCTCCTTTTAATGCCACAGTTATAAAAAACCTAGAAAAACAAGGAGCTATAATAATTGGAAAAACTTCCCAAGATGAATTCGGTTTTGGTTCATTCTCAGTTAACACTAAAAAAATCCCTAAAAATCCCTATGATCAAACTAGAAGTTGTGGAGGCTCTTCAGGAGGAGCAGCTGCTTTCACTTCTTACACCAAACAACCCCATATTGCCTTAGCTGAATCCACAGGAGGTTCTATAGCCAACCCTGCTTCATTTTGTGGAGTAGCTGGCCTAACACCTACTTATGGTTTAATTTCACGATACGGCTTAATAGATTACGCAAATTCCTTAGATAAAATAGGAACTTTAGCTAAAACAGTCAAAGACGCCTTCTTAGGTTTATATAATAGTCTTAGTTATGATGAAAAAGACTCCACATCCCTAACCCAAACAATTTCAAAAGAAAAAAAGGTTAAAAAAATCGCCATAGTTAAAGAATCCTTAGAAGTTGATAAAGACATTAAAGACCTAATCCTAAGTAAAGTAAAAGATTATGATTTAATTTCATTACCTAATGTAAAAAAACACGCCATTCCTACTTACTATATAATAGCCATGTCAGAAGCATCCACAAATTTAGCTAAATACTGTGGTATAAGATATGGAGCTACTTCAGATTTAAAGGGTAATTTTGATGAATTCTTTTCCTCTGTTAGAAGTAAACATTTCCAAAAAGAATCTAAAAGAAGAATAATTTTAGGCACTTTCGCTAGAATGTCAGGCTTCAGAGATGCTTATTATCTAAAGGCCCAAAAAGTTAGAACTTTAATCATAAACGAATACAAAAAAGCTTTCAAAAAATATGACATCTTAATCAGTCCAACAATGCCAATTATAGCCCCTAAATTCTCAGAAATTGAAAAATTAACACCATTAGAAAACTACATGTTAGACACTTTAACTGTAGGTCCTAACTTAGCTGGCTTACCTCATTTATCTCTAAACGCTGGATTTAAAGAAAAAATGCCAGTCGGAATCATGTTAACAACAAATCATTTAGAAGAAGAAAAATTAAGAACTTTAGGTGAAGAAATCGAGGATAATTAAGGAATCCTATTTCTTTCTAGTTGCAAAGAATAAAAAATTTTCGCTCTTATCCCTCGTGTCTTATCATTTATAAAAGAGCACGGTAAAAACCTCATTAATTCTTCTCCTTCGTCCTTAACTAAATATCTTCCTATCTTAACTTCCTCCAAGGGTCCTTCAAAACCAAATTCTCTTGGAATATTAGAACAAGCAGCCAATTTCCCATCATGTAATATCCCTAAATTATTTATTCCAGCAACACAATGAAATACAAACGGTCTAACAGTTCCTTCTACTTCTTTTCCTAACCAACCACCACAACCCAATTCAACCATAGTCTCTGCTTGATCAGCATATTTATGACAGTTTTCTACATATTCTTTTTGTAAAAAATCAATAACTTCTCTATTTTGATCCGAAGATAGAAGATATTCTTTATTGATATCCGCTCTTCCCAAGGGGTCTATAGTCATTACTCTAAAAACTCTTGGTTTAACTTCCCTTTTCATAACCTCATATAATTCTGGGATTTGATCTAAGTTTTTTGCATGGGCAACAGTTGAAACAGTAACAACTAATCCAGAATCAACAGCACTTTTAGCAGCTTTAACAGCTAAATCATAACTTCCATCCCTACCTCTAAAAGAATCATGTGCTTCTTGATTTCCATCAATACTAACCCCAATACCAGTAACACCAAATTGTTTTAATGCCTCAACAAGATCTGGATTTTTTCCAAGAGCAACCCCATTAGTTTGTATATCTATATTTCTATAATGAGGACTTTGACTAACTTGTTCTAAGATGTATAAAAGATCCTTTCTAACAAATGGTTCTCCACCCGTTATATTTATGTGTCTAAATTGTGACATATCAAAATCTTCTTCTATCTGTCCAAATGCCCCAATAACCTCATCAGTCGTTAGTTCTTCTTCTAATGGAACATCTTCAGAAGGGGATCCACAATGCTTACAACTAAGATTGCATCTCCTTGTAGATTCCCAACTAATGATTTGAAGAGGATATTCTTCAACCATCCTTTCAATTTTACTTTGCCAAATATCTAAAGCATTACAGGATTTCATTTTCTACCAGAATTATTCTCCAAAAACGGTTTGGAAGTAGTCTCCACCTTTGCTATCCGGATGACAGCCATACATGTTATTAACAAATTCAACCGGATTTGCATAACTAAGCATTCTTGCTTTATACTTCTGTACTCGTGCCATCGTTTCTGAAGATGCTTCTGAAGCTAACTTTTCTAATTTCATTTTGACATTATAGTCAAATACGTATAAATAAAGCTTATCTCCCAATTTTCTTACTTTTACGTAATATTTATATACTCTAAACACATATTAACTAAATATGACCCTAAATATAGACTTAAAAGATAAAAAGATCTTAACCTTATTAGATGAAAATTCAAGACTTTCAAACAGCCAAATAGCTAAAAAAGTAGGTTTAAGCAAACCAGCAGTAGAATACAGATTAAACAGATTTAAAAAAAACAACTTAATCTTCTCATACTACACAGTTATTAACTTCACAAAACTAGGCT
>CEPX01004144.1_pt1 | contig 32039 bp, 39 predicted proteins | sample 361361 | NCBI WGS metagenome assembly CEPX01 (sample SAMEA2619974, study PRJEB7988) | marine metagenome | biome: marine biome (ENVO:00000447); feature: mesopelagic zone (ENVO:00000213) & marine oxygen minimum zone (ENVO:01000065); material: "saline water (ENVO:00002010), including plankton...
GGCATGTCTTAAAATCTTAAATATGTTCAAAAAGAAATGTGAATTTTTTAGAAAAGTAAAAGGAGGACGATTCTAATGGATCAAAAAGGAGGATTTTCAGATTTTAAAATATTATTTTTAACTTTAATTTTATTTACAATAAGTTTTTTTGTTTATAGTGCATTTATTTCTGTCGCATCTTTAGATTATAGTAATAGTGCTATCATAGCATATGGTGGATCTGAAGGTAACAATAATGGAACAAAAGGTGGAGAAGAAGAAACAATTAATCTTACTATAGTCCACACAGGAACAGGAGATAATATAACACATATTAATATAACATTACCACCAGTAGCTAATTATACATTCTTATATTTCATAAGTGGTGGAAGTGTTGGAGAGATTGAATCTGGTGATAATTTACCTAATGAAACTATTCCAGTAAGCAATGTAACTTTCTATTCAGATGGTACGTTGGCTGCTTCATGGGGATGTTATAATGTTTCAGCTGTTCAACTTACATGTAACATATCTGAAAATGTAGGAACAGATTTTACAGATGCTTTGGGTGGAGGATTTAACAATACATTAGTAATAATGTTTAATGTTAGTGCAGGTTCAGCCAGAACTGAGCATACAGCTAATATAGAAGTAGTCACATCAAATGAAACTAATGAACAGGTTTTCCTTAACACAACACAACTTAATTTAACTATAGATAATAGGGCTCCAAGATTAACAGATATAAATATAAGTGATGGTAACACAACATTGATGAATTCATCACATACAGGAGTTGATTTATCTCACTATAATATAAGTCGTTTTAGTACATTAAGTAATGCATCAAACTTAACAGTTACTATGACAATACAAGAACATGGTATAGATACAGTATTATTGTACTATAATTGTTCAACTGATAGTAATAGTAATGCAACATCATATAATGATGATACTTTCTTTCATCCAAATGCTGCAAAAAATTATTCATTTAAGGGAGTACAAGGAACAGGTGCTAGTGCAGTAGAGGTAAGTACAGAAGTAATGGCATATACTGGAATAATAGATGATACATGTACTGGAGTAAATGGTAATACTGTAGCAACTTTATTACTTGTAGCTAATGATACATATGGAAATACTGTAGAGATAAATTATACTGGTGGAACTCCATTTACTTTCTTAACTAAAGGAAGTGGAGACGGATTACCAACATTCTATGATGTTAATGTAACAGATCAAACAAATACATTAAGTGGACATGGCGCATTAGATGGAAATAGTGATTATTTGAGTATGGGAAATCATACATTTAATGCAGAGTATAGTGGTTGGGGTACAAATACAACAGATGTTATATTTGTGTATAATCTATCAAATAATTTGGTAATAGGTCCGAATGCATTTGATGCATCTTCATACATCGTAAAGAATGCTCTATTAAATAATGTTTCAACTATAAGTAAAGCATCAAGTAATAACACAAAAGCAGGAGTATTAATATCTTATGTAAACTTTATTACTGGTGCTAATAAATCAACTAATGTAACATTTGCATGGATAGCTAACGCTACAAATAGGCAAGGGAATGCTTATGAGACTAATTATACTGTAATAAGTGGACCATTCTCATATGTTATAGATGGTGGTAATCCAGCAGCAGAATTAGTGGATCCAGTTGATACATCAATAGATGTAAGAACCACAATTTCGTATACATGTAAAGGAACTGATACAGAAAGTGGGGTTGCTACATACGTAACAACAATAACAAAGCCTAGTGGAGTTAAAGTCTCTGAATCAACAACAGTTGCAAATACTGCAGTTTCATTTACTGGAGACGATACAAATGAAGCAGGAACTTATAGTGTTGATTGTACTTTAACAGATGGTGTAGGAAACCAAAATACAGTTTCATCATCATTCACAGCATTATTCACTACAGGATCTTCTAGTAGTGGAGGTGGCTCTGGAGGTGGCTCTACTGCAACAGTAAGCTTTGATGTAGACTTTTCAGAAGCTGCAACAACAGAAGCTACAATGCAAGTAGCAGAAGGAAGTACAAGAACATTTAGCTTTGATGGTGCAACAACACATACATTAAAAGTAGATTCAGTATCTAGTACATCTGCAACAATAACAATATCTTCAGATCCTCAGACATTTGAAATGAATGTAGGAGAGACAAGAGGTGTTGATATTAATGATGATGGATTAGATGATTTAGAAGTTACTCTAAATAGTGTTGATAATGGAGTTGTAGACTTATCTATTGTTAAAGTAGAAGAAGGAGCAGCTATTGTAGCAGAAGAAGAGATAGCTGCAGCTGCTGAAGAAACAACTACAGGAACAGTAGATGAAGTAGCACCAACACCAACAGAAGCTAAAGGTTATGGAACAACAATAACTATTATAGTGATATTAGTGATAGTAGTATTGTTAGTTGTGTACTACTTTATGCAAAAGAAATAATTCTTTTTCTTTTTTTATATTGATTTATATATTTTATAATTTCTAAATGTTTATAAGTAATCTATCTTAATTATCATTTATGAATGGTGTAAGATTGTTATATGTATCTCTTTTTATTCTATTAAGTATAAATCTAGTTTTTGCAGGAAAAGTTCATGATTTAGACTTTTCTAAAGAAAGTACAATAAAAACCACAATTAATGAAAGAGATGTAGTTAGATTTGTAGTCCCTTTTAGAGAATATGATGTTGATAAATATAAAGAAGGAGAGATAGATTATGAGTTAATTGAAAAGGAACATAAAGTTATGATTAGAGAAGTAGAAATAGATAGGAATTTTATTAGATTAACAGTATTTATACAAGATGCTGAGACCCCTCAATATCTTAATTTAGGATCAAAAAATGCCATTAGATTAGATTTTGATAGAGATAGTCTTGAAGATATGATCTTAAGATTAAGTAGTATAAATGATAAAGAAGTTACTCTTACTTTAGAACATAAAAAAGAAGATGATAAGACAGATAAAATTGTATTATTTGGATTAACAAAGAGAGAGAATGTAGAAGAAAAAGAAGAAAATCCTATTCTGGGATTTTTATCAAGATTGTTCTCAGAAGAGATTTTTGGAAGAGATTTAGAAGAGGTTAAAGAAATAGATGAAGAGGTTATTGTAGAAGAACCAATAGAAATAAAAGAGGAACAAGAAAAAGAAGTGGAAGAAGAAATTAAAGAAGAGGCTGAAGAGATAATGAAGGAAGAGGTAATTGAAGAAGAAATTGCTGAGGAAGAAGGAGATAAAGGATTAGAAGAAATAACAGGATTAACAACTGGAAGGCCTAGAGTAATAAATAAATTAGCAAATAATTGGATATTAACATTAATTGGCCTTGTTGTTTTATTTCTTTTAGTCTGGAATAGAAGATATATAAAAAGAAAAACAAGAAGATTTTTTTGGTAAATTTTTAATAATAAATAGCTTTTTATATAACATATTTTAATGTTGTAAAATGAAAAAAGTTATATTAATGTTATTTTTTATAACTTTAATTTTAATTAGTGGTTGTGATAACATAAATAAGATGAATAATACTAAAGTAAAGATTGAAACTAATCTAGGAGAGATGGAATTTGAGTTGTTTGACGAATTAGTTCCTGAAACTACTCAAAATTTTAAAAAATTGATAGAACAAGGATTCTATAATGGACAAAGATTTCATAGAGTTATAAAGGATTTTATGATTCAAATGGGTGATCCTTTAAGTAAAGATATTAATCAAAAAGATAGATGGGGTACTGGTGGTCCTGGATATGTAATAAAAGATGAATTTACTAATGAACTAAGACATGATAAGAAAGGATTGTTATCAATGGCTAACAAAGGTCCAGATACTGGAAGTAGTCAATTTTTCATAACTTTAGTTCCAACACCTTGGTTAGATGATAAACATGCTATTTTTGGTCAAATAACTAAAGGAGAGGAGATATTAGAGAATATTGGAAAAACTCAAGTAGATGGTGCAGATAGGCCTGTAAATGATGTTATTATTGAGAGAATTTTTATTATTTAATCTGTTAATTGTAGAACGCCGAGACTGGGATTCGAACCCAGATGCCCCGAAGGGCCTGGCTCTCAAGGCCAGTGCAATACCAGATTATGCGATCTCGGCGTAATTGTGGCCCTTAATGGACTACAAACTTTTTATATATAAGATTTGTTATTTAAACAACTTAATAAAAAGGATTTATGGAATGTAGAACGCCCAGTCCCAAATATTTTTATAAAATAAAATTAATCTACTTCTTCTTTTTTTTGTTGACAATTATTAGACTCTAGAAAATTAACACAACAAGCATATTTGTAAGTTAAACATCTAAACTCAATACAAGCTTCATCTTCACATTCTATCCCTTCAGTTGACTTAATGAAATTTTTATAATCAGATGGAGACATAGCTTTAAAATTTGCATCAAATGCTATCTGAGCAAGTTCCCTATAATTTTTAGCTAATAAAGTAAGCTCTCCTTTTTTATCCACCTGATTAGCTATCTTAATAAGATTAGGTAAAGGTGACTCTAAAAATCCAGCCATTAATTCTCTAGTCTCTAAACCATGATAGTTAGGTATCCCTCCAATTTTAAGAAGTTTAGTATCTGAATCATGGAACTTCTCTAAAAAGCTGGGAAAAGAATTGTAAATATTAACAACACAGACTTTAATTAAACAAAATAAGAAATTTAAATAATGTTATAGAATCTCGGCTTAAGGTAATAATAAAGGGATTCCTTCTTTTATTGGATAATTTTTATCACATTTTTTACATATTAAAGATGTTTTATCTTTATTATATATAATATTTGATTTACATATTGGACATGCTAATAAATCATATAGTTCTTTAGATATTGGATCTTTCACATTTATAAGAATAAGAAAGCATTATTAAATATTACTCTTCCATTATTCCTAATAAGAAAAATATTGTTCTATCAGCTGCTCTAACTAGATCTTTTTCAGTTTGCCCTTGTAAAACCACACAACTATCTTCAACAAATACTTTAGTTTCATCTCCTAATTGTAATTTAACTATACCTATCCTATTATCTAAATTATGACTACAATCATACTTATTTTCTTCATATCTTACTGGGATGCTATAAAATCTTTCTATTAAATTATTAAATTCTAATCCAGCTACTGTAGTAAGTCCAGTTAAATTTTCATCATTAATATGTAAAAATAATTCTTTTTTAGTTAATAGTGACTCTCTAACATTTTTTCCAACTTTAATGTTCTCTAAACTTTGAGGGTCATGTCTTGTGTTTATTTGTGTTGGATTAGTATTATCATTAATATAAACGGTTGTTAAATATCCTGCATAACCTCCTTGTCTAGTTCTTGTAACTTCATATTCTCCATATTTATAAGTTCCTGGAGCAGAAGTAAAGAAAGTACAACTTGATATAAAAAATATACTTAAAATTAATAATACTAATATTTTTTTCATTTCATTATTCCTAATTCAGTTAAAACAATTTTATTTGTTAACATGATTATAGATTGTTGTGATCCTTCAACTTTTACACATGTATTGTCTGTTATAATCTTTGTTTCATTTGAAAAATTAAATTCTATCACTCCAATAGTATTAGTTGCATCTTCACATGTTTTAATAGGAATATCTTCACATCCTTGTCCATCTTCTGAACAAGCAATAACATAGTTATTCCCGAAATTAATAAATCTAGTAAACTCTTGGGCAGCAGGATGCAAATTTTCATTAGGATGCAAACTTACATAAATTTTATCTAAATAATCTAAATTATTTATTTTAAAATCAATTTCTGGATTAAAATATTCTAGCTCTCTAGGGCCAAAATAAAATGAAATAGGATTTTCTCCTAGATGTGTTAACCATCCTTGATTTGTTGCTACAAATCTATAACCATCATAATCATAATAATTAGAATCTCCTGACCTACTATGCTGTGTGCTACTATAACCAAATATACTAAAAACCATAGTTCCTATAATAAACAATCCTATAGATCCAGTTAGTATCTTTTTATTTTTATAGAATGGTATTTTTTCTTTTCTTATTATTGAAGATTTCATTGATAATAATTAATATATTGTGTTTAAAAATTTTACCTTTAAAATAAAGAGGGAGTTATATACACTTCAACAAAAGCTGCTACAACTAGTATTGCTACTGCTAATAATGTTAAATCTATTGAATCAATTAAAACATGCCTAAATTCTTTACTATCAATGTTATGTCTTATTATTGCTACAGAGATTAATCCTCCTGCCAATCCTCCAATAAAATAAGCTAATATCTCAAATGTACCATGGGTCATGTATCTTAAAGTTCCAATTGAGAATACTTGGAAGTAACTAGCAATATTTCCCAAACCAAAACTAGTAGCTAACTCACTTAAATTTCTCCTAATAAATATCCCAATAGCACTTGCTATTACTGATGCATTCCATGTTAATATAAAAATTGCACCTGCCCCATAAAAGAAAGAAAAGAATATACTAAATAATAAAACTTTAAAGTTATTTGATAATATTTGCATATAAAAATCTTGAGCTATTGTTAAACTTGATATTCCAGTTCTTAAGATTTGAGCGTTTATTGATTCTATTGTTTTAACTTGGGTAGAAAATAATGTGTTAACTAATTCCTCTGGAAGGAATGTATACCATAATGAAAATGCAATTGTTATTCCCATAAATAAAAACATAAAGAACGCTAATGCCCTACTATGTGCTTTTAATAAACTAACTTCATTTTGTATTTTCAAATCTTTTTTTTCTTCAAATTTGATTGTTCTATACATTAAAGGGACTGTAGCTAAAACTGTTAGAAAAACAACAATTAAACTGGATTGATCTTTAAAGATCCATAATGCTAAAATAACAGCAATGGATGAATATAAAACACCAAAAAAGAAAAGTTCCCAAAATTTTTTCTCTGCTTTGACTGGTCCAATTAATGACTCCAATACCATTAATAATTAATTGTATATCTTTATTTATATAGGTTTTGTTAATGTTAAGCATTAAATTTAAAAACAAGCAAATTATATTATTAAAAAAGATAAGAGGTGATAAATATGGCTTTAATCATGTTTACAGGTAAAGAATGTCCACATTGTCATGAGATGGATCCATTAGTTAAAAAATTAGAAAAAGAGACAAAAGTTAAAGTTAAAGTATTAGAAGTGTGGCACAATGAAACAAATAAAAAAAATATGGAAGCATTAGATAATGGAAAGTGTGGTGGTGTTCCTTTTTTCTTTAATGAAGAGAATAAAAAGTGGATATGTGGTTCAGTTAGTTATGAAGAACTAAAGAAATGGGCTTCTAAATAAAATGCCTAAAGAGGTGATACATCAATTTAATGTAGAATTTCTAAGTGTATTAGATGAGAAAGGAAAAGTTGATTCTAAATTAATGCCAAAGTTAAATGGTGAAAATATTAAAAAAATGTTTGAGTTAATGAAATTAACAAGAATACTTGATGAGAAAGCTTTGAAATTACAAAGAGAAGGTCGTTTAGGAACTTATGCATCTTGTTTAGGACAAGAAGCAACACATATTGGAAGTGCTTTTGCTTTAGGAAAAGAAGATTTTGTTTTTCCAAGTTTTAGAGAACAAGGGGTTTATTTATCAAGAAACATTCCTATAGATCAATACTTAGCTTATTGGAAAGGTGATGAAAGAGGTATGAAATTTACTAAAGATGCTAATATTTTTACAGTTTCTATTCCTGTTGGTTCACATATGTTACATGCCATGGGTTATTCCTGGGCTTGTAAAATAAAAAAAGAATCAAGAGCAGTTATAACTTATTTTGGAGATGGAGCAACATCAGAAGGAGATTTTCATGAAGCTATGAATTTTGCTTCTGTTTTTGAAGTTCCTTTAGTTTTTATTTGTCAAAATAATCAATATGCTATCTCTCTTCCTGTTAACAAACAAACTAAAGCACAAACTATCGCACAAAAAGCAATTGCTTATGGGATGTATGGAATAAGAGTAGATGGTAATGATGTTTTTGCAATGTATAGGGCAACAAAAGAAGCTTTAGAAAGAGCAAAGAAAGGCAAGCCTACATTAATTGAAGCTTTAACTTATAGAAGAGGAGATCATACTACATCTGATGATTCTAAAAAATATAGAACAGATAGAGAGGTTAATCAATGGAAGAAAAAAGATCCTATTGATAGGTTAAGAAACTATATGTCTAGTAAAAAATTATGGGCTCAAGATTATGAAGATGAATTAGATAAAAAGTTTAATGAAGAGATTGATGAAGCTGTTAAAAAAATGGAATCTTTAGAAGCTCCAAAGAGAGAAGAAATATTCAATTATATGTATTCAGAATTAACTGATAATCTAAAAGAACAACAAAATGAAAAATGAAAGCTAATTTAGTTCAAGCAATAAATATGGCATTAAGCCAAGAAATGGAGAAAGATAAGTCTATTGTTCTATTAGGAGAGGATGTAGGCATAGATGGAGGGGTTTTTAGAGTTACAGAAGGATTGTTTCAAAAATATAAAGATAGAGTTTTTGATACCCCTTTAGCTGAATCAGGTATTGTTGGATCATCTATAGGGTTAGCATTAAATGGATTAAAACCAATTCCAGAAATACAATTTGAAGGATTTTTAATGCCTGCTTTAGATCAAATAATAAGTCATGCTTCTAGAATCAGAAATAGATCAAGAGGAATGTTTAATGTTCCACTTGTAGTAAGAAGTCCTTTTGGTGGAGGCATTAAAGCATTAGAACATCATTCAGATTCTCCAGAAACTTATTTTATACACACACCTGGATTAAAAGTTGTGATTCCTTCTAGACCTTATGATGCTAAAGGATTATTAATAAGTGCAATAAGAGACCCTGATCCTGTTATATTTTTTGAACCTAAGAAAATTTATAGAGCATTTAAAGAAGAAGTTCCAGAAAAAGAATATACAATTCCATTAGGAAAAGCTAATATAATTAAACAAGGAGAAGACTTAACAATTATAACTTATGGATCTTGGGTTAGAGAAACACTAAAAGCAATTAAAGATTCTAAATATAATATAGAAGTAATTGATTTAAGAACATTAAAGCCATTAGACACTAAAGCTATCTTAAATTCTGTTTCTAGGACAGGAAGATGTATTATTGTTCATGAAGCCCCAAAGACTTTAGGATTAGCTTCTGAGATAATAGCCTTAATAAATGAAAAAGAATTATTAAGTTTAGAAGCACCTATACAAAGAGTAACTGGATACGATATTGTAGTCCCTCTTCCTAAATTAGAAAAGTATTACATGCCAAATATTGATAGAATAAAAAAAGCTATAGATAAAGTTATGAGTTTTTAATATGTTATTACCTCAACTCTTTCTAAATATTCTCCCTGTAGTCTCTCAGGAAGATTTTTAATTTGAGTTTCAACATAAATACGATCTCCTTCTGTAGCATTTGGGTTTCTTTCTAGAAGAGCTACAATCTCTTCTATATGACTTATTATTGAAGAGGTGGAGGCTTCGATTTCCATTGTCTTAAGTTTATGTGTTAGAATTGATTTTATTGATAAAATATCTAAGATTTTATATTATATAAATGTGTTTAGTCAAGTGAAAAGAATGTAAATTTAGGACATAGATAAAAATCTTATGTTAAGATCATCGAAGTTATCATAACATTTTTTATCATTGAATCTTTGAAAACATTTTATATTTCCACCACTATCTAAATCAAATACAACATCAAATTCAGAATTAAATAGATCTACTTCTATTCTAAACAATTCATCTTCTTTAGAAGATTTTTGAATATCTCCATCTATATTATTACTAATCAAATAATCAAAGACTATCCTTTCAGCATTCTTCATAATCTCATTATTATCTTCTTTAGAAGAAGTTATACTATCTAACAAAATTTCAGAAATATCCATTCCAGTAATATCTTCTAATCCACTATCTGTTTCTAAACTTCTCGGATTTTGTAAAAACCAAAAGAATCCTAATACAAAAAGTAAAGTTATCATTATAGTTGCATAATGTGTTTTAAAATCAGGCATGTTTAAGATAACATTTTTATACTTAAAAAAGTTTTTATTGTATATTATTAGGTGTGAGGGAATGAATTTGGAAAATAGATTAGATGTGATAGATTTAGGGAATATATCTTATGAAGAATCATGGGAACGACAAAAAAAAGAACTTCAAAGAAGAATAGATGGAGAAACATCTGATACTTTAATATTAGTGGAACATCCACCAACAATTACATTTGGAATAAGTAATAATGGATGGAATAAATTAAAAGTTGATAAGGCTGAATTAAGTAAGTATAATATAGATTTTCATGAGAAAACTGAGAGAGGGGGTGGAGCAGCTTTTTTAGGTCCTGGTCAAATTGTTGGATATACGATAATGAAATGGAGACGACCTAGTATACGTGAACTTATGATATCTTTTGAAGAAGTTATGATAAGAACTGCTAAAGATTTTAACATTCTAATCACAAGAGTAGATACTATGAATCCAAAAACTGATAAACCATATAGGGCAACATGGTATAATCAAGATGGTAAATACAAAGTCCTTTGTACTAAAGGTATAGGAACTGAAACTAGAGGAGAATGGATTTATACCCATCATGGATTTGCATTAAATGTTAATAATTCTCATAATATTCCTTACACTGAATTAATAGATCCTTGTGGATTTCCAGTAAGTAAAACTCCACCTATTAGTATGCAAACAATTTTAGGTAGAGAATTAGTTTTACAAGAAGTTAAAGATAAATTGGTTTATAGATTTGCTGAAGTATTCAATAAAAAAGAGGTCGATTATCATGGCATATGAGTTTAAGTTTCCAGATGTTGGTGAAGGAATAGCTGAAGGTGAATTAGTAGAATGGATTGTTAAAGAAGGGGATGATATAAAAGAACATGATCCAATAGCTAAAGTTGAGACTGATAAAGCTGTTGTGGATATTCCAAGTCCTAAATCTGGTAAAATTTTAAAATTAAACTTTAAAGAAGGAGAAACTGTTAAAGTTGGAGAAACATTAGCTGTAATAGGGGAAGAAGGAGAGAAAGTTGAAGAAACTAAAGAGAAAAAAATTGAAGAAAAGAAGGAAGTAAAAGAAGAAATAAAAGAAGAGCCTAAGAAAGAAAAAAGAAAGACTACCTCTGTTGTTGGAGATTTAGAAGAATCAGATGAAGAATTTAAAGTTGAAGAAACAAAAAAAGAAACAAAAGAAAAAAAGAAAGTTTTAGCAACACCTTCTATAAGAAAATTAGCTAAAGAATTAAATGTTGATATTTCTACTTTAGAAGGAACTGGACAAGGTGGAAGAGTTGTAGAAGAAGATATCAAAAAAGCATCTAAAGGAGAAGTTCCAGTAGAGATTGAAGAGAAAAAAGAGATTAAAGTTACAAAGAAATATGATTTATATGGCTATGTAGATAGAATTCCATTAAAAGGAATAAGAAAAACTATTGCTGATAATATGATGAGGGCAGTTAATGAAGTTGCCCATGTTACTTCCATGGATGAAATAGACATTACTGAATTAAGTGATGTAAGAAAAGTACAAAAAGAAGTAGCAGAGAAAAAAGGGATTAAACTAACTTTCTTGCCATATATAATAAAAGCATTAATACATGCAATAAAGTCATATCCTATAGTTAATTCTTCAATACAAGGAGAAGAGATTATCATAAAAAAATATTATAATTTTGGGATAGCAGTTGATACTGAAAATGGATTGATTGTTCCTGTAGTAAAAGGGGTTGATCAAAAAGGAATATTAGATTTAGCTAAAGAAATAAAAGAGTTAGCTGACAAAACAAAAGAAAGAAAAGTTGATTTAGGAGATTTAAAAGGTGGAACATTTACAATAACAAATTATGGAAGTATAGGTGGGAGTTATGGAACCCCTATTGTTAATTATCCTGAAGCAGCTATTTTAGGATTAGGAAGAGCTAAAGATATTCCTAGAGTAGTAGATGGAAAAATAGTAATAAGAAAAATTCTACCAATATCTGTTACATTTGATCATAGAATATTTGATGGTGCAACCACATCTAGATTTATGAATGAACTAAAAAAATATTTAGAAGATCCTAGTTTATCAATTGTTGAGGATTGATTATTTAGAAATTTGAGTTATTCTACTTTTTTTATCTTTAATTATATAATCTTTAATGATTACATAACCACTTTCTTCAGTATCCATAACTTTTTCAGTGTCTAAAACTTCAAATCTTTTTTTGAATATAGGACCATTAACAACAAATGTGTCAGCATATCCACCCTCAAATCCAACATGAAATCCATACTTAATTGAATCTTTTTTTAGTTCTTCAAAGTTATCTTTTGTTAATTTTTTACCTAACCATTTACTCATTCCATCTGAAGCTACTTGAGTTATTATGATCTCATAGTTATCTTTTATTAGTTTTCTCATTAAAGATTCGTGATTTTCATCTTTATGGGAAGCAAATACTTCAATACCTAATGGAAATAAAGTATCTCTAATAACTTTTAGTTGAGTTTCTTGTAATCCAATACCTCCTAAAACAACAGCATCAACCGGATTTTTAGTTACAACTTCTTTAACAATATCTGCTTCTTTTTGAGGATCAGCTACATCACAATCAACTAAGATATGGCTATAACCTAAAATTTTAGCAATTTCTTTTGTGTGTTCTACTGTAGCGAAATGAAATAAGTAACAATCTGTTCTACTTGGCTTAACAGATAATAAATATTTAATATTCCAACCTTTTTGTTTTGCTAATTGGACTGCATTAATTGAATCCTTTCCACCACTAAATAATATTGCAATGTTCATATAATCTATTAAGAATAAAAATCTTTTTAAATATTTTGATAATTCATTTTTTATGGAAGAAGAAGAATTTATTGAAGAAACAGTTGAAAACGAAGATAAAGAGCTAAGAGATGTGTATTCTGAAGAAGGAAGAGAAGAATCTATTGAAGATGATGAGATAGATGAAGTAGAACAAGGATTTATGCAAGGTTATGATGCAGGTGATAGACTAGCTAAATGTTCTTTATGTTTGAAAATTTTATCAGATGATTTTATTGAAGAAGAACTTAAGGGTGAGCTCTATAGATTCTGTAGTGAAGAACATGCAGAAACATATAAAAGAAAGTTAGAAAAAAAATAATTATTTTTTTCTTTTTATAATTATAAAGATAATAATCACTAAAAGAATGAATATTCCTAAAATTAATAATCCATTATTAGATTGAGATTGAGTGTTTCTTATTACTATTATTTCTTCATCTTCTTGATTAATATTATCTTTTATATCTTTAATCTCTTCAATATTTTGAGTTTCTTGTGTTGTCCCTTCTTTCTTAGTAACACATAAATTATTACTACAATCACTTTCACATTCACAATCATTGTCATCACAATCTCTCTCTATTTTTAGTCTAGCATCTTCTCTATCTACGCTTTTAACTTCAACATAAACTCCATTAACTAATTTCTCACCTTCATTATCTTCAACTATTGCTCTTTTATTATTTACACAAACTACCACTTTTTCATCATCTTCATTAATATTAACTAAAGTGATGTTTTTATCTCTTATTACAAAACTTTCACCAATATCCAAATTAATAGTTTCAGTAGTAGCACTAACTAAAGAACTCATTAATAACGTCATCAATATGTATTTTATCATGTCTAGAATATATAAGAGAAAAATATATAAGATTAATCATTGATTTTTTTCACAATAATTTTACCTTTATCTATACTTATTGAGACTTCATCATCATCTTTAAACCTTGTTGTTTTAGTTATGATTTCAGGGAGCCTTATCTTACCAGTTTTTATGTTTAAGTTAGTTATAATTTCTTTTCCATTATCTATCTCTTTTAATACATCATTATAATCTTTAGTTGTTTTAGAAGATTTAAATTTTTTAGTTTTTTCATATAAAAATTTAGCTATTAACTTTGGAATGTTCTTTCCAGTTGCTTTTGTTATTCCTTCTAACCCTGGAGATAAATTTACTTCTATTACCATTGGTTTTAATCCTTCTAGTATATCAACAGCACATATATCTGATTTTATTGCTTTTGCAGCTTTAAGTGAGATTTCTTCAATCTCTAGACTAGGAACAAAATTAGATCCAATAGCACCCATATGTATATTAGCTCTCATCTCTTCAGAAGTAGCTTTTCTTTTCATTGCCCCAATTATTTTATCTCCTGCTACTATTAATCTAATGTCTGTTGCATTTGTCTCTATGTATTCTTCAATTATGTATGGTTGTTTGAAAACTTCTAATGTATCTAATATAGAATTAGCAGATTGTAGAGAATCAGCAGACATAACTCCTTTTCCTTGTGTTCCTGAAGATAATTTCATAATAATTGGAAAATTTATTTTTGATAATATTTTTTTTGCACTACCTACAGTTGCTGCTAAATATGTAGTTGGAATTGGTACTTTATTTTTTTGTAATTCAGCTAATGTTAAGAATTTATCATGACCTATAGTAAAAGCACTTGGTTGTATTGGCATATAAGCTTCTTTATTTAGAGCTTCTGTTAGTGTTCTTTGTAACAATAAATATTTATGAGACCCTCTTACATAGATACAATCATATTTTTCTATAGATTTTCCTTCATACAAAACATTTAATCCTTTTGAGGTAGCATGGACTTCTATCTTTCTAATGTCTAATCTATCAACTACTTTAAACAATTCTTTAGCTTCATCTGCTATCTTAGAACTACTTTCTCCTTTAAGACTTATTATTGCTAGTTTCATCTTTTGAATTATCTTGAGAAGGATCTATTAAAAATCCATTTTTTAACACACTCATTCCAATTAATATAGGATATTTCATATTTTCTCTATTTGATAAGTTAAACTCTGATTCTATTTTTTCCCCTTTTATTTCTATAACTGCTTTTACTACTGGACGAACTGCTTTTCCATGCGCGTTCTTAATTATAGCTGTTCTTACTACTGGGCCTAATTTAAGTTCTGATGCTAATTTCATACTAATTGAGTTATGTTGGGCTCCAGTATCTATCTTAGCCAGCATTTCTATTGTAGTTTTACCTTTAATTTTTACTTTTTCTATGACGCCAATTACTATTTTATCCATTCTTTAGCTAATAAAAAAATGGTATTTAAATGTGTCTGTTTAATAGAGTGTTATTTTGAAGAAAAAATCAATTATATAAATTTAAAAATACTGTTTATATTAATATTTTATGAAATTATTATTAATTTATGGACCTCCCGCATCAGGAAAATTAACTATTGCTAAAAAAATAGAAAAAATAACAAGATATAAATTGTTTCATAATCATTTAGTAATAGATTTAGTATCTTCAATTCTTGATTCTAAATCAAAATTATTTTGGTCTTTTTGTAAAAAAATAAGATTAGATTTGATAAAAGAAGCTGTTAAAGAAAATGTTAATGGACTAATAATCACATTAGCATATACAGTCAAGAGAATGAGCTTATAAAAAAAGTTATTAAGATTGTAGAAGAAAATAAAGGAAAAGTTTATCTTATCAAACTTAATTGTGATTTTAATAAATTGAATAAAAGAGCATATAACAAATCTAGGAAAAAATTTGATAAAATAACAACTAATAAAAAGTTGATGGAATGGCTAAAAAAATATGATGATGAATTAGTTTATCCTTATAAAAGAAGTTTAATCATCAATACTTCAAAATTATCTTCTAAAGAATGTTCTAGAAAGATTCAGAATTATTGTAGAAAAGCTTAAAAATTCTATATTTTATACTTGATATATCATGAAAATAGTTCCTAAAATGTGGGGTGAAGAACATTGGATTATAAATAATGAGAAGTATTGTGGTAAAAAATTAATATTAAAAAAAGGATTTAGAGGGAGTATGCACAAACATAAAATTAAAGAAGAAACATTTTACATCCAATCTGGAAGAGTATTAATGGAATTAGAAGATAAAAAATGGATAATGCAAGAAGGAGATATACAACATTTAGTTCCAGAACAATGGCATAGATTTACTGGATTAGAAAATTCTGAAATATTTGAGTTTTCAACCCAACATCAAGATGAAGATACATATAGAAAAACAGAGAGCGAAAAAATAAATTTAGATGAATTAGAATTATGAAAGAAAATTTAATTAAAATTATGAGTAAATTTAAAGAAAAAAAAGTTTTAGTAGTTGGAGACATCATATTAGATAAATATGTTTTTGGAGATGTTTCTAGAGTCTCTCCTGAAGCACCTATTCCTCTAGTAGATGTAGGATGGGAAAATTATGTTCCTGGAGGTGCAGCTAATGCAGCTAATAATTTAGCTAGTTTAGGTGTTAAAGTTTCTATAATTGGAGTCATAGGAGAAGATACACATGCTGAAATATTATTAAACAAATTAAATTCTAGAAAAATTAGAACAGATTTATTAATTAAAGATGCAAATAGAAGAACTATACTAAAAGAAAGAGTAGTTGCAAATAATCAGCAATTATTGAGAATAGATTATGATGTTAAGGATACAATAAATGAAGAGATTGAAGAAGAAGCTATTAAAAAAATAAAACAAATAGTTCCAGAAATTGATTCTGTAATAGTTTCAGATTATGGAAAAGGATTAATCAACAAAAAAGTTATGGATGAATTAATCAGATTATGCAAGGATAAAAATAAATATTTAGTTGTAGATCCTAAACCTGAAAATAAAGAGTTGTACAAAGGAGTTAATTTAATCACCCCAAATTATGAAGAAGCAAGTCAAATGGCAGAGGTTTTTGGAAAAGAAGAAGATAATATTAATAAAGTTGGAAATAAATTAAGAGAAAAATTTGATTCTGATTTATTGATCACAAGAGGTCCAAGAGGAATGATCCTTTTTAGTGATGAAGTTAAACATTTTCCAACTAAAGCTAGAGAAGTTTATGATGTTTCTGGAGCAGGAGATACAGTGATATCTATCTTAACTTTAGCTTTATCCTCTGGAGCAAATATGGAAGAGGCAATCACCTTAGCAAATTATGCTGCAGGAATAGTTGTAAATAAATTTGGCACATCAACTGCAACTACTATTGAAATTGAAAAATCAATGAAAAATGATAAGTAAAATTAAGTCTAGAGAAGAAATTTCTAAATTAGTAGATGAATTAAAAGCTAAAGGAAAAACTATAGTTACAATAAATGGTAGTTTTGATATCATACACATCGGACATTTATATATTTTAGAAGAAGCTAAAAAACAAGGAGATATTTTAATTGTTGGAGTTAATTCTGATGATTCAGTTAGGGAATGGAAAAGATTAATGAATAATGAAGATTTTGAAAAAAGACCCTACAACAATGAAAAAAATAGAGCAAAGTTGTTAGCAGGATTTGAATGTGTTGATTTTGTTACAATATTTAATAAAACAGATTGTTTGAAATTTGTTGAATCCATCAAGCCAAATATTCATGTTAATGGATCAGAATATGGAGAAGATTGTATTGAGTCTCCCATTGTTAAAAAATATGGTGGAAAAATACATATCATAAAACTAAAAGAAGGAATGTCTACTTCAAAATTGATTGAGAAAATAAAAAATGAATAAAGCAATATTTCTTGATAGAGATGATACAATAAATGTAGATAAAATAGATGTTTATAGAGTAGAAGACTTTGAATTAAGACCAAATGTTATTGAAGCATTAAAATTATTTATTGATAAAGATTATAAGCTAATAATTATAACAAATCAATCGGGAATTGGAAGAAATGTATTCACAAAAGAAGATTATTATAGATTTACAGAATATTTAGTTTCTCAATTAAAGAATGAAGGAGTAGAATTTACAGGAATCTACTTTTGTCCACATAAATCAGGAGAAAATTGTGATTGTAGGAAACCAAATCCAGGAAATATTCTAAAAGGTGCTAAAGAACATAACATAAGTCTAAAACAAAGTTGGATGATTGGAGATAAATTGTCTGATGTTGAGGCTGGAAAGAATGCTGGATGTAGAACCATATTTTTGGGAATCAAAAATAAGGAAAGATTAGCTGATTATGTAACTAAAGATTTGTTAGATGCTGCTAATTTTATAATTGATAATAGTTAAGCTTAAATATTTTATATACTTAAAAGATTATTATGAAGAATCTGAGTTTAGACTACAATAAATTATTTCTTTTTATTGTAGTATCATCAATAATTATAGTTTCTTTTGTATTAGTTCAACCATTCATAACAGCAATATTAACTGCTTTTGTATTAACTTATATATTCTATCCTTTATATGCCAAATCTGAAAACATTATTAGGAATAAATCATTAAGATCTTTTATTTTAATATTAATAATAACAATCGTAACTTTAATTTTTTTGTCTTTCATAACAAATTTATTGATAAATGAATCAGTTACATTATATCATACTTTTAAGAAAGCAGACATAAAAGAATTGTCTACTATGTTATCAGGAGTTTTAGGGGAGAATATTGATTTAAATTTATATTTTAAAGAGATAGTTAATAGAGGATTAAATTTTATTTTAACATCATTATCTGATATTGCTTTAACGATTCCTCAAAAAGCAATTAGTTTATTCATAATATTTTTTACAATGTATTATTTGTTTAAAGAAGGAGAAAGTTTAGTTGGTAAATTTAAAGAAAATCTACTATTAAAAAAAGATCATAGTGAAAAGATAATAAACAAATTTAATGAGTTTATGCAAGCTACAATTTATGGAGTTATTGTAGCAGCAATAGCACAAGGGATTATTGGGACTATAGGGTTGTTTATATTTAGAATTGAAAATCCTATAATTTGGGGATTAGTAATGACAATAACTGCAATGTTCCCTTATTTTGGAGCATCTATAGTTTGGTTTCCAGCAGCATTAGTTAAATTATTTAGTGGAGATTATTTTAATGGAATTGGATTAATAGTATATGGAGTAGTGATAATAAGTTTAATAGACAATATTTTAAGACCTAAATTAATAAGTGCTAGAACAAGAATACATCCTATAGTTGTATTATTGGGAGTGTTAGGGGGGTTAAAATTATTTGGTTTTATAGGATTGATATTAGGTCCTGTTTTATTGGGAGTGTTAGTAGCAGTAATTAAGATATATAATCTTGAGACTGAGAAGTATAGAAAAAGTTAAAATGGATATAAAATCTATGATAAGGACCATTCCTAATTTTCCAAAAGAAGGAATTATGTTTAGAGACGTTACAACTTTACTAAAAAATCCTATTGGCTTTAATTATGTTATAGATCAATTTGTTAAGAGGTATAAAAATGAGAATTTTGATTATGTTGTTGGAATTGAAAGCAGAGGTTTTATTTTAGGTGGAGCAATAGCTCATAAATTAAATAAAGGTTTTATTCCAATTAGAAAACCTGGAAAACTTCCTTCAAATGTGGATTCTATTGAATATGAGTTAGAGTATGGAATAGATAAATTAGAGATACATCTAGACGCTTTAAAGGAAGGAGATAGAGTTATTTTAATAGATGATTTATTAGCAACTGGAGGAACAGCTAAAGCATCAACAGAATTAATAGAGAAAAGAGGGGCTAAATTAGTTGAATTTGGATGCGTTGTTGAGCTTCCAGATTTAAACGGAAGAGACAAATTAAATGGTCATTCTATCTATAAACTAGTAGATTTTGAAGGAGAATAATATTTCTTTTATCTCACATAAGTTTAAAAATTGTAATTTATAATTTCTACTTCAATGAAAGTTGGAATAATAGGAGTTGGATTTGTAGGTGGAGCAACTAAACATGTATTAGACAAAGCCCATAATGTATTTCCTTATGACAAATTTAAATCACCTTATAATACCTCTAGACATTTAGAAGTGATTGCTAAAGAGGCAAGAGCTACTTTTATTTGTGTGCCTACACCTATGAAAGAAAGTGGAGAGATAGACTATTCTCCTATCCATAATTCTCTTCAATCTTTACAAGATAAAGTAGAAGAGATAGAAAGAGATCCTTCTGGTCTTCTTGTTGTTATAAAATCTACTGCTGTATCTGGTTCTACAGATAAACTTGATAAGGAATACCCATTTAAATTTGCAGTTAACCCTGAATTTTTAAGAGAAAAAACTGCAATAGATGATATGGAGAATACAAATAGAGTAGTTTTAGGAGTAGAAGATAAATGGAGTGAGGATTTATTAATGGAGATATACAAACCTGTATTTCCTAATGCACACTATTCTATTGTTAATAGAAAAACAGCTGAAATGATAAAATATGCAGCAAATGTTACTTTAACTGGACAAATAATGGTTGCTAATGTGATTTGTAAGATATGTGAAGAACAAGGTATAGATTATTCTACTTTAAGAAAAGAAATTTTACTTGATGAAAGAATTGGGACTAATACTGAAGTTCCAGGACCTGATGGAGATTATGGTGTTGGGGGTAAATGCTTTCCAAAAGATCTTCTTGCTTCAACTTTTCTTGCGAAAGAATTAAATATTTCTGTTGAACTTCTTGAAGCAATATGGAATACTAATCTATTATTTAGAAAAAATAGAGATTGGTTAGATATTAAAGGAGCAACATCTGAAAATCCATATTAAAATGAAAATTCTCGTTACTGGTGGAGCAGGGTATATTGGAAGTCATGCAGTTAAAGAATTAGTTAAAGAACATGAAGTTATAGTATATGATAATCTTGAATTAGGTAATAAAGAGTTTGTAGATGAAAAAGCTATTTTTATACAAGGAGATTTATCAGATACTAAAAAACTTAATGAATTATTTGAAGAACATAAAATAGAGATTGTTATGCATTTTGCTAACTATGCGCTTGTAGGGGAATCTTTTGAGAATCCAAGTAAATATTTTGAAAATAATTTAGTTAATGGATTTAATCTATTAGATGTTATGATTAAAAATAATGTAAATAAAATTATTTTTTCATCTTCATGTGCAGTATATGGTATTCCTAAAGAGATTCCAATAATTGAAAAACATACATTAAATCCTATTAACTCTTATGGAGAATCAAAAATGGTTTTTGAAAGAGTGTTAAGATATTATGATACTGCTTATAATTTAAAGTCTATATCATTAAGATACTTTAATGTTGCAGGAGCTTCTTTAGATAATAGTATAGGGGAAAAACATAAAGATGAAACACATTTAATCCCAATTGTATTAGATGTTGCTTTAAACAAGAGAGATAATATAAAAATATTTGGAGAGGATTATGATACAAAAGATGGAACATGTATAAGAGATTTTGTTCATGTTGTTGATATAGCAAAAGCTCATTTAGATGCTTTAAATTATTTAGGAAAAAATATGCAAACTAAATCTTATAATATAGGGACAGGACAAGGTTATAGTGTTAAAGAAGTAATAGATTTATGTAGACAAATTACAAAAAAAGAAATTAATGTTGTTATTGATAAAAAAAGAGAGGGGGATCCTCCAATGTTAGTTGCTGATCCTAAAAGATTTAAAGAAGAAGTTGGTTGGAAAGAACAATTTAATATTAATGAAATGATAGAACATGCTTGGAATTGGCATCAAAAAATAAATTAACGCTTTTTCTTTAAAGCTGTAACTAGTTTTTGATCCATTTCTAAAATTCTTCTTTCTAGGATAAATATTCTTCTTAATGCATATATCATTCCAGCTACTGCACCTAAAAGAATGTATAAAATTAAAACTATTTGTTCTTCAAGAGCCATTAAATCACCTATTTAAAATATATATTACTCTACTATAAAAAGGTTATGTTAAAATTATTTATTAAATAGTTTTTCAGCTATAGAAGCAAAAGCTGGTCTTGTTATAAATACTCCAATTGAAGTTCCTATTATTGTTATAACAGCAAATCCTCGTACTAATCCTGCACCAGCCCACCACAATGGAATCATTGTGGCTATTGTAGTTGCATATGCACCCATTATAATAAAGAAAGCTCTTTTTATTCTTTCAGGCCAATTAAGATTTTGAGATTCTCCAGAAATAATTTCATCTGCTATTATTATTTGATGATCTACACCTGTACCAATTGCAGCTATTATTCCAGCAATCGCAACTAAATCAAGATTCCATTCAATTAAAGAAGCCACTCCTAATATTATCAACAATTCACTTAAACTAGTTATTAACATGGGAATCAAAATTTTAATTCTTCTATATTTAATATAAACAACAACAATGACAGCTAATAATGCAACGAATCCAACTAAAAATGCATTTTTTATGAAATTATCTCCAAGTATTGGGGAGATATTATCTAGTTTAGCAATTTCTATTTTAAATGGTAATGATCCAGTTATCAAAACTGTTTGTAATTCATTCATTCTTTTTGAAGTGTCATCTATAGCTAGATTTTGAGTTGATCCATAACCTGGACCACTAATAGAAATTTGATTAGTCTCAACACCTTTTAAATCTGGAGAGATTTGTAAGCTAGTAACTAATATATCATCTAGATACAAATCTAATTCTTGATCTAGATGTCCTCCAGAATCATCAGTTATAATGTTTAAATTTTTAGTTACTTCTGCATGTCTTTTAGCTGCTTCCTGACTTAATGTTATGGCAAATTGAAAAGCACATTGATGTTGTTCATTAAATTGATTACAATAACTTACTGTAGCACAAGTTCCATCATCTTTACAAACAAATGGGATATCTTTATTGCCTCCAACAAAAACTACTTCTTCTCCAATTTTTGCTTCGAATTTTCCTTGTTTAGAGATTATCTTTTTTACTTCTTCACTATTCGCTCCTGAGATTTCAATTAAAACTAATTTTTCATCTCCTACATCAGCAGATCTTATTTTTATATCTGATAATCCAAAAACATTTAATCTATTTTCCATAACATCAATTAAATTTTGGATGTCCAAATCAGATATCTGTTTATCTGATATTGGCTTGATCAATGCTCTTGTTCCTCCTTCTAATTCTAATCCTTTTTTTATATTAGTAGATTGAGCTTTAGAAACAGATATTTTTGGTTGGGTATTTGTAGAGTAAGAATATAATGATTTGGAAGTTTTTATATCAATATTTTTCCCAGGAAATAAATTTTCTATTACTTCATCAAAATCATTACTTGATTTAATTTTCTTGTTATTTATACTTAATATTTTCTCTCCTCTATTCAGTTCTGGTTTTTGTACAGATAGAATAGTAAGATCATCATGAATAAAACCAATATCTTCTGTTATATTATATCTATATATAGAAACATTTGTTTCAAGTTTTACTTCTTTTATTTGAGTTTGATATTCTGAAATGATATTTTGATATTCTGCTAATGTGTTTATAGGAATGTCATTGATAGATTCTATCTTTTCTCCTTTACTAAGACCTTGATAAGATTCTAAACTCCCTAATTCTACATCACTTATCACAACTCCAGAAGCTCCAGGATTTGGATTTATAGCAATTAATGAAATGATCAAAGCCATTACTAATATCCAAATTCTTAAATTGAAAATCTTTTTAGCCATATTCTTTTTTCCTTACATGTTTTAATAATAAATTTGTGTTAAGTAAATAAGTCATGATTATATCTACTATTAATCCAATTATTAATATTAGAAACATTTCTTTTATAACAAAAGAATTTGTAATAAAATAACCTGTTGTCAAAGCAGCTATTGTTGTAAAAGTCATTGTTAATCCTGTTTTAATTGATTTTAAGATTCTATTTTCTACACTTTCTTCTCTTCTTTTTATCATTCTTGTAGTTAGAAGAACATCTGTGTCTATAGAATAACCCATCAATAATAATATTGCAGCAATCCCTGCTGTTGAGATTCTTAATCCTATTATATCTATTATCGCAATTGTTACTACCATATCAGCAAATGCAGCTAATATAATGGCTATAGATGGAATTAATGCCCTATATATAATAAATACTACAATACTCATCAAAATAAAAGCAATAAGAATAGCTGAGATCATTTGTTTATAGAATGCTTGTCCTAATGTTGAACCTGTTTCTTCTATAGAATAATTTTCATTTGTTATTTTTATTCCAGTTATCTTTTCTAGAATTGGTTTTAATTCATCATTAGTTAAATCTGAACTTTCTATAATCAATCCTACTTGTTTGTCTGTTCCAAATTGAGTAGACTGTCTAACTATAACATCTTTATTTGTTTGTGATTCTATTTGTTTTTCTAAATTCGGAAATTCTTTAGTTGTTTGGAGAGTAGCACTAATTCCTCCTTGTAATGTAACATCTTTATAGACAAAATCTCCTGTCTTAAAATATAAAGTAGATATTATAAACAAACTTAAAATAATTAGGATGATAGGGACAAAAATTAATTTCTTTAAATTTTTAAAATAAAACTCTTTTAGACTCATTATCTAAATTAGCATCTCAACTATTTATAACCTTTTTTATTTATGAATGATAGGAAATATTTATATAATACATTATTTTTAAAAGATTATGAAAAGATTAACAATTGTTTTATTTCTTTTAAGTTTATTATTTATTAGCGCTTGTGTTAAAGAGACAGTAATCAAAGAATCAAGTTTTTGTAAAGATCCTTATTTTGAATATAAAGAGGGAGAATGTTGTTTAGATAAAAGTAATAATTCTATTTGTGATAAAGATGAAATAAAAGTTCAAGAGACTCTGGTTTTAGAAGAGTTAGAGGTTGAAGAGATAATTGTTGAAGAACCAGAAGTTGAAGAAGAGATTCAAGAACCTGTGTTAGAAACAGAAAAATTAGAAGAAGGAAATTATCAATTATCTATAGGTGATACTATTAAATTTAATAATGTAGAAATAAAATTAATAAGTTTAGATGTGGGAGAAAATCTAAATGCAGTATTTGATGTTGGAGGAAAATTAACAACAATTTATGGAACAAAAACACAAGATATTGTAGGAGACGTAAGCCTTTTTATTGATACTATTATTGGAGTGGGTGATGATGTAAGTATTAGTATAAAAGTAGAAGAATTTGGTTTAGAAACAAATAGTTATTTAGTTAAGACTGAGGATGTATTAAATATTGGTGGAAAACAGATAATAATAAGATCTATTCTTAAAGAGAAAGAGAATGTTATTTTATTAGATATAGATGAAGATCTTAAACAAAGGTTGTTAGAAGGGAAAACTAAGACTTTTGATAATATTGAAATAACTAATGTAAAAATTTTCTTTAAAGGAACTAAAATAGATAATTATGCTATTTTAGAGATTAATGTAAAGTAGACATAAAACTTAAATATACATTTTACTCTAAATTTTTATGAAAAGAGGTGATGTAAATAATCATAGATTAGAGGTTGTTCTCTTAGTTTTTTTATTAGCTTTTGGTTTTTTTATGTCTATGGACAACACTTTTACTAGTTTTACTACTTTACAACATATAAATCCTAGTTTAAATATAGGACTTAATAGAGAATCTTACAAAACTGATGAGATTATAGATGGAAATTTAACTATTAATTTTAATGGACCAATTAAATTAGATACAAATCTTACTATAAAATTTGGAAGTTTTATGTATAACAAGAATATTGGAACTGTGCTTTTTCAATTAGGGAGAACTTATGCTAATACTGATGATGAGACTAAAGCAATAAATCCTAGTGATTCTAAAATATTGATTTATAATCAATTAGGTGAAAGATTAATAGGATTTAGATTGCCATTTGGAGTTTCAATTAGTTCTATTGATATGGATATATTTAGTGAAGTTATTGATGGAAGTTATCCTTCTTCATTAACTTTTGATGTAGGGAGTGATGGAGATGTAGACTGGAGGTATCTAGGAGAAAAGACTGGTTTGAAAAATGAATTTGTAAAATCAGATACTTTAGATTTAGATGTTGTTCCTGCTACTGTAATATTGAATGATACTCAAACTTATCATTGTAGTTTAATAGATCTACCTTCATCAAGAGATTTTGAGATAAATGCTAATTATAGACTTTTTGATGATACAAGTATTGGAGGGAACATAACAGCTTCTATACTATCCTATGACTCTTTATCAAATCAAATTTTAGGTGGAGGAAATAATTGTGATTTACCAGAACCTGGAACTTCTTTTTCTTTTAATAGTTGTAGTTTAAAATTTTCAGAAGCAATAGAGGGAGAGTTTTTAGTTTGTTTACGTAATGAGAATTCTGAAGGGGCTTATAGAATAGCAATTGATTTTAGTGAATCAATTAACTCATTTCAATGTGGTATAGATTCAACTAGTTGTGAACAACAATCATTTTTTGATTATTTTATAAAAGCCAGAGGTGCAAATTATAATGTTGTTTTTACCACACCAATAAAATTATCTAAAGTGAATGTTTCTACAAATCTTTTAAAAAATTCCATTGAACAAGAAGTTAGTCTTTGTAGGATTCCTGATGATAATTTTTGTATAGTTCCCATATCTGTAAGTTCTAATTCTAAAGGAAAAGTAGTATTAACTAATCTATTAGTAGATATTGGAGGGGTTGAATATAATCTATTTCATGATCTAATAACTTTTCCAGGAGTTATATATGAAATAAATAGAAAATCTGTTGATAATGTTTCAATTAGTTTGTCTCTTAAACCTTTTAATTTTACATTACAAAATAAATCAGAAGTTTTAAAGGCTACATTAGGGCCTGATATTGCTAAAAGTATAAATATTAATTTATTTGAGTTTGATTCATCTAATTTAGAAGATGAAATATCCGATATTAAAAATGATTTAAATCAAATAAAAAACAATAAATTTTTAAGATATTTTGAATATGATATAGATCAATCTTTATTCCAACTAAATCAATATAAGAATGAATTAAACTCATTATCAAATATTTCTTTGGATAAAGTAGAAAATGAAACTGAAAAACTTAGAAATAAAATAAATTCTTTTAAGAATAATCTTCCTAAATCAATTAAAGAAACTGAAATATTAAAAGATATTTCAGTTGTAGGACCAAGTGATTTAAATAATATTGTTGATACTAATGACAAAATATCTGTTTATGAGTTACAAAATAAAGTTAATGTTAATGTAGAAGCTACAACAATAAAAACAATTTTAAATTCTGGAAATGAAGTTAAAAAAACTTTAATAAAAAAAATAATTAATCCAAAAGAAAATTTAGATGATGTTTATGTTTATGAGAAGATTCCTAAAAGTATAACAAATGATGTAGATAATATAAATTTCATTGATGATTTCGAAGTTGTAGAAAGAGATCCTTTGTTAAGGAAAAAGTTTTCTAGTTTAGTTAAGAATAGTGATGTAGAATTTAGTTATGTGATAGATGGAGAGTTTATTGAAAAAATATTAAATTTAAAGACAATTATTGTGCCTTTAGATGTAGAAACAACAATTATACAAGAACCTCAAGAAGAAACACATACTTGTGGAGATGAAGTTTGTTCTATTCCTTTTGAAGACAAAATAAGTTGTCCAATAGACTGTGAAAATAGAAGTTTTTCTTGGTTATGGATAATATTAGCCATTATTGTAATACTTGTTGGAGTAATATATCTTAATTTTTACAAAGGAAAATTAGATTTTAGAAAATTAACTAAAGGAAAAAATCCATTTAAAGCTAAAAATGATTTAGAAAATGTTAAGAAATTTATCAAAAATTCATTAAGTAAAAATATAGAAAAGAAGAATATATCTAAAACATTATTACGAAAAGGATGGAATAAACGCCAAATAAGATATGCTTTTGAAGAGATAGAATGGGAACAAAAATGGGTGTTGATAAAGATAGATGTTCCAACTAAAGGACAAAATATTAAAGTAGTCAAAAAATATATTAGAAGATGTAGAAAATCTAAGATGGATGATGTGAATATAAAGAAGATATTATTGCAGAAAGGTTGGACTAATGATCAAATAAATAAAGGATTTAAAAAAGCAAATAGTTGGTTTTAATATATAGAAAAATATATAAGTTGTTTTTGAGTTTTCTTGTTATGCATCGGTAGTTTAATGGCTAGAATCTCGGCCTTCCAAGATACTAAAACGAAGTAAGCCGATGATCCGGGTTCGAATCCCGGCCGGTGCACTCTTCTATGATTCCTATTCACCACATCTAAAATTTATAAAGGATTAATGGGAGTGGTGTATATGGCCGAAGAAGATATCTATGGGAGTAAAAAAACATTTGATAGGTTCAAAGGTGGGTATAAAAAATTATTAGATAGAAGCAATAAAAACACCTATTACTGCAAAAATAAAAACAACAAGAAATACTTTGAGCATATCTTTAAGTTAGAACATAGTGCAGGAAATTCTTACATTAGATTAAATTGTTATATTAATCTTTTAAAAAAAATATGTACATTTACAAACAAAGAATTATCTACAATTGATAAGACTAAAGATAGAGATGAGATCAATAAGATACAAATAGAAGTTAACAAAACCATTAATGAAAGTGGTAGACAAAGATTTCCAAGAGATATTAAGAAACTATGGAAAGATATATTTCCAGTAAAAGAAAAGAATGGAGAAGTTAATGAAGATATGATTCCTTATGTTGTAAGACATTTAAAATATAGGATGGATAAGAGTAAAGAGAAAGTAAGAAAAGATAAACTATCTCCAAATGAAGTAAAAAATATCTTGAATTATTTTTCTAATAAACTAAATTTTAAATCATATCTTGAATTATTGTATTATGGATTTGCAAGGCCTCAAGAATTATCATATACTAAAATAAAAGATTTAGAATTAGAAGATGATTATGGGAAGTTACAAATATCAGAACATGGAAAAGAAGGGACTAAATTCATTGAGATAATAGATTCATTTCCAACTGTACTTAATTGGTATAATCAACACCCTTTCAAAGATAAGAAAAATGAATTTTTTTTCTTTAATAATTATAATAAGCAACTTACTCCATTTGCAGTAAACAAACAATTAAAGTTAGCTTGTAAGAAGTTAGGTATAGCTAAACCTATTACATGTTATAGCTTTAAGAGGAATGGAATTACACATGCTTTGTTAAGTGGAGAAAGTCATACAGTAGTAGAGAAAAGAGCCGGTTGGACTTCTACAAAACAAATAGCTACTTATGATTTAAGTGAACATGAAGATTCATTTAAGATACAATTAGCAAAGAGGGGTATGTTGAAAGGAAAAGAAAAAGATAAGTATAAAGATTATATTAACAATCTTAAAACAAAAAGATGTGTGTTTTGTGATAAACTAAATGAATCAACCAATCTATCTTGTAGTAATTGTAAGAGATCATTAGATAGGGATAATATTAAAGATAATCTATTGGATAAAGATGATGCAGATAAAGTTCTAAAGTTAATTATGAAACTCAAAGAATTAGATCCTAATTTATTAAAGAAAGCTAAAGAAGAGGCAGGGTTAAGTTAATTTAATCTTACCTCTTTTAGAGAGTAGCCCTCTTAATTCAATTATAAAATTTAATTCTTCAGATGGATTTAAAGCAACAAAGACATTTTTCCCTTTATTATTTATTTTTGTATCGCATTTAACAGCATGAGCTGATTCTAGAATCTTAATATGATTGTAGGTGCTTTTATATCCTATACCTAATTTTTTACTCAATTGAAGAATGTTATATGTCTTTTTTGTATTGTATAAAATACCTAGAATTTTTACTCTGTTTTCATTTGAAGTTAGATTCATTAATTCGTGAATCATACTTATATCTGCTTCACTTGGATCTTTAAATCCTAAAATTAATTGTTTTATTGAAATGCCTTTTGGAATCTTTGTAACTTTCATATGCCTTTATACCCTTAGGAGATATATAAGTTTTGCCTATGGTATGTTTATGTCTTCTAGGTATAATCTATATACTCTAAAATATACTATCTTATTCGAATGTCTTTATTAACATCTTTATACCCTTAAGATATACAGGTATTAAAAATGAAAGATAAAACTCTTTGGCAACAAATCGAAGAAATAATTGAAGATTAAAAGAATGAAGGCAAAGGGAAAAGAATAAACCTTTGCCTTATCTTTGGTACTATATTCGAGTATAGTTCTGAAGTAATCTTCTTTTATAAAATTTAAATGAGGTGTAATATGGAAATAAAAACAGAACTAAAAAAACCATTTCAATTGTATATTACAGACACAGAGCTTGAGAAATTAAAATTAGAAAAAACTCATCTTCAAAAAATTCTAAAAAAAAAGCTTACAATTTCTAAATTAATTAGAATCAAACTAAAATTAAATGGGGATCTTGAGGAGATTAAAAATGAAAGTCTGTGAAGAATGCGATTTAAGATATGAATATAAGTATGATAGATGTCCTGCTTGCACTTTACAATATAATAAATTGGAAATAGCTCAAATCAATGTTGAAACAATACACCAAAAAATAGATGATCTATTTGGAAAAGATAAACCAACATATCAAAGTTTAGGTTGTGGAGTACATGATGGTGTCAGATATGTAGGGACTACCATCTATGCTTCTGATGGGAAACCATTCAACGCAATCATAACTAATGAAAAAAAATATTATGTTGGAGATGAGATTACTTCTTTATTTGGATTAAAATATAAATTTGATTTTGAAGAAGAGATATTAGATCAATCAATTTCTAATGAAGTTATTCAAAAATATCTTAAAGGAGTATTTGAAAAAGAATCGATTAAAGATATTTTCTATAAGTTGAGAAATAAAAATGAAGAATTAATGGATTATCATAACCCTAAAATTAATGATGTTATAGCTTGTGATATAATCTCAGATCATCATCTACCTGTATTTAATTCAAAAGGATTGAGATATCTTAAAGCAGATAAAGGATCTGGAAAAACAAAACAAGAAGAGATATATGGACAAGTTACATTTAATCCAATTCAAGTAGCTAACATTTCTTCAGCTTCTTTATTTAGAATTGTAGCTTCAACTAAATGTACTCCATTAGTTGATAATTTAGATAACCTACCAGAAGAACATATGAAGGCATTAAATCAATATATGCAAGTTTGTTATAAAAAAGGTGGAAAATACTCAAGAGTTGAAGAAGTTAATAAAGGTAGAAAAAGTAAAACATTTGATGTATTCTCAAGTTTTAAGTTTAATAACGTTATAGGAATTAACGATGTAACCTTAAGTAGATGTATTGAGATTCTTTTAATGAAAACTACATCTGAAAAAGGAAAAAGGAAAGTAAATCCTAAAAATCCTTTTTGGAAAGAGATAAGAGATCAACTTTATATTTCTGGATTAGAAGATTATGAATTAGTTAAAAAAAGTTATGAAAATCTTAAAGTTGATTTAAACAATAGAGATTTAGAAATAGCAGAACCAATTTTAGCAATAGCTAAATTAGTTGATGAAAAAACTTACAATAATGTTTTATCTTATTTTCAAGATAATTTGAAAAATAGAAAAATAAAAAATTTATATGATAGATGGGATTATATCTTACTTAAGATATTATTAGAAAAAACTAATGGTAGTCCGAAATATCTAAAATCAAAGGAATTGGCAATAGAGATAGGACAAATTCAAGGTTTAAATTTAGAAGATAAAAACTACAAAAAAGAGTTACATAGAATCTCTATTTATATTGGAAAATTTATCAAGGGTATTCCTTTATGGTTTGAGAATGGTAGATTAGTTAATGGAATGACAGAATATCTTTTCAAGAAAGAAGATATTGTAAAAGTTATCAAAATTAAAGAATATGATGATCTATTAATCACACAAACTACTCTACCTAACTCTACTAACTCTACTAACTCTATCATCTCTACTAACTCTACTAAAGAAGAAAATCAAGTAGAGTGTGTAGAGAGTAGTAGAGTACATACAGAGGTGGAACAAAGTGAAATGTAAATGGTGTGAAGGAGAAATACCTTTTGAAAAATGGAAGAAACATGCAGTTTTTTGTAATGAGAAGTGTAGATTCAAATATCATAACGAAACAAAAAGACATCTCAAAAATATACTAAACAAGCGTGTAAAAGATGCACAAGAAAAGATTACTGAAAAGGTTGAGGAATGATAAACAAAATTAACAAATGGATATGGAAAAAAATCTCTAAA
>CEPX01190428.1_pt1 | contig 31964 bp, 38 predicted proteins | sample 361361 | NCBI WGS metagenome assembly CEPX01 (sample SAMEA2619974, study PRJEB7988) | marine metagenome | biome: marine biome (ENVO:00000447); feature: mesopelagic zone (ENVO:00000213) & marine oxygen minimum zone (ENVO:01000065); material: "saline water (ENVO:00002010), including plankton...
AACTAACAAAGAAAGCAGGATTAAAGTATAAATCTGAATACCTAAAAAGATTCTATCCTGAACATAACTTAAGACTAGCTGCCTTGGTTTCAGGAGGAAAAGACAGCATCTATGCAGCCTATGTCATGAAGAAACAGAACTATGGCATAAGTTGTTTAATCTCAATAAAAAGCAAAAATCCTGATTCGTATATGTTCCATACTCCTAATATTGACATAGTAAAACTACAATCAAAAGCAATGGACATCCCACTAATTGAACAAACCACAGAAGGAAAGAAAGAACTGGAGTTAAGAGACCTTGAAAAAGCATTAAAGAAAGCAAAAAAAGAATATAATGTTGAAGGAGTTATAACAGGCGCTTTATTCTCAAACTATCAAAGGGAAAGGATAGAAAAAGTAGCAGATAAGCTAAGTTTAAAGATATTCTCCCCCTTATGGCACCTTAATCAAGAAACAGAAATGCGAGAAATTTTAGAAAAAGGTTTTGAAATCGTATTCAGCAGTGTTGCTGCTGAAGGGCTTGATGAAAAATGGTTAGGAAAGAAAATTACAGAAAATGATGTTGATAAGCTAAGCAAAAAGACTGGGCTCAATGTTGCAGGCGAAGGCGGAGAATTTGAAAGTTTGGTATTAGACTGCCCTTTATTTAATAAGAAGATAAAAATCATAAATTCAAAAGTTATTAAAGAAGATGAAAACACTGCAAGGCTGGTTATAAAAAAGGCTAAGCTTGCAGACAAATAAATCCTTTTGCAGAAAAATATATAAACCAACTCACCTAAAGCAATACAAAAAGAGGCGAACTTAATGTATTCTAGAATCACAAGGCTCAAAGCAAGGGAAATCCTTGACTCAAGAGGCAATCCTACAGTTGAGGTTGACGTTTATTCTAAAAGCAAGCGCGGAAGGGAAGAAGTGCCCTCAGGCGCAAGCACAGGAATCCATGAAGCCTTAGAGTTAAGAGACAAAACCAAAAGATACCTTGGCGAAGGAGTTCTTAAAGCAGTCAACAACGTCAATAAAATAATCGCTCCCAGACTAAGAAACAAAAGCTGCGCAGACCAAAAGCTTATTGATGAACTAATGCTTAAGCTGGATGCTACCCCTAACAAAAGAAGGCTTGGCGCAAACGCTATACTCGGAGTTAGCCTGGCTTCATGCAGGTTAGCATCAAAAACCCAAAAAACCCCTCTCTACAAATACATCGGCGCGCTCTTCCAGAACAATAAATTCATTCTCCCAACCCCTTACATGAACATAATAAACGGCGGCCAGCATGCAGACAACAGGTTGCAGTTCCAGGAATTTATGATAGTTCCAAGGTTCAAAACCTTCAGAGAATCCTTGAGAGCAGGCTCTGAAACATATCACGCACTAAAAAAACTCATAGCAAAGAAATACGGCAAATCCTCAACAAACGTTGGAGATGAAGGAGGCTTTGCCCCCCACCTCAACAAAGTAAGAGAGCCATTAAAGCTAATAACAAAAGCAATAAACGAATTAGGCTATGGAAAAAGAATCAAAATAGCAATTGATGCAGCAGCCTCAGAATTCTATTCTAAGAAAGGTTATCTTGTTGATGACAAATATCTCTCACAAAACAAGCTGCTAAGATTATATGAATCTCTTGTAAATGAATTCCCAATAATCTCAATAGAAGACCCTTTCAGCCAGGATGATAATGAAGGCTTTATCTCAATAACAGAAAGCCTGGGAAAAAAGGTCCAGATTGTTGGCGATGATTTCCTTGTAACAAACCCTGAAAGGATAAAGAAAGCAATCAATCTTAGAGCCTGCAACGCTTTACTTCTAAAAGTAAACCAAATCGGAACCTTAACAGAAGCATTGGCTGCAGCAAAGCTTGCAATGAACAATAAATGGAACGTAATGGTATCTCACCGTTCAGGAGAAACCTCAGACAGCTTTATAGCAGACTTAGCGGTTGGAATAGGCTGCGGACAAATCAAGTCAGGAGCCCCCTGCAGAAGCGACAGGTTAGCCAAATATAACCAGTTGTTAAGGATTGAGGAAGAGCTGACAAAAAAATAGAATGAAAAAGAAAAAATCATTAAACTGGGAAAAAATACTAGGCATTTTTGCATATATTCTAGGAGTAGGAGCAATAATTTTTACAATAATAATGATATTTTGGGCAGTTCTAAGATGAGAGAAAAACATCTATTATTTTTCTCTATGGTTATAAGTTATCTAGCGCTTCTATATCTATTATTTATTAACATATTCCGAAAAACATTTATATTAAGTGATTGGTTGGTAATAGCAATTGATTTATTTGTGAAATTATTTATTGAATTTTATATATTATTTATTAGAAGAACTAGATAATGAACATGAGATCCTACAAACCCAAACCCTTCAAACAAAGAAAGCTTGCTTTGGAGAAAGTAACCGCCTTATTCAAAGAAGCAGCTTCAGCCTTCAAAAAAGACAAAAAGCTTGCAAACAAACATGTGCGCTCAGCAAGAAAGACTGCAATGAAGGTTAAGATAAGGATTCCCGCTAACCTCAAAAGAAAGTTCTGCAAGCACTGCTACTCCTATCTCAAGCCAGGAATAAACTGCAGGGTAAGGACCCATGAAGGAAAAGTGGTATACTACTGCCTTGAATGCAAGAAGTTCATGAGATTTCCCTATAAAACAAAAGCCAAAAATTAATTCTCTGCGTTACATTTATAAACAATACAGCTTTCTTATCCTCTAGATGGTAAGTAAACAAAAACAGGAAGAAACACAGCCAGAGATAAATATAGGCTTAATAGGGCATGTTGACCATGGTAAAACAACGCTTCTTGAAGCATTAAGCGGCAAATGGGCAGCCACTCATTCTGAAGAGCTGAAAAAAGGCATAACAATAAGATTAGGCTATGCAGACTCTGTTTTCAGGAAATGCGCTAAATGCAAGCTCTTCACTACAAAAGATAAATGCGCTAAATGCAAATCAGAAACAAAACTTCTAAGGAAAGTAAGCTTTGTTGATGCCCCTGGCCATGAAAGCCTTATGGCAACCATGCTAAGCGGCGCAACACTGATGGATGGTGCACTCTTGCTAATAGCAGCAAACGAAGACTGCCCCCAGCCCCAGACAAGAGAGCATCTTATGGCGCTTGAAATTATAGGCATTGATAATATTATTATAGTGCAAAACAAGATAGACCTGGTGGATGACAAGCAGGCAAAGAAAAATTATAAAGAAATAAAAGACTTCATCAGCAGCACAAAATACAAAGACGCTCCTATAATACCAGTCTCAGCTATCCACAAGGTAAACATTGATCCCTTGATACAAGCTATAGAAAAAAATATACCTTCTCCAAAAAGAAACCCAAAAGAAGATCCTATCATGTTTGTTGCAAGATCGTTTGATATAAACAAGCCTGGCATAAAGCCTGAGAAGATAATAGGCGGTGTGTTAGGAGGCTCATTAAAGAAAGGCATACTAAAAATCGGACAGGAGATTGAGGTCAGGCCAGGCAGAATAACAGAAGAAAAGAATCAAACCGTCAATAAGCCTATTATAACCAAGATTACCGGCCTAAAAAGCGGTGGAGCTTCTGTTAAAGATATCAAGCCGGGGGGCACAATGGGGATTCTTACCTCTCTTGACCCTTCCATGGTAAAATCAGATCAGTTAGCAGGCTCTGTGGTTGGTTTAAAAGGCAAACTGCCCCAAGTTTGGTATGAATTTGAGATAGAGCCCCATCTGCTTGAAAGAGTGGTTGGCTCAAAAGAAGAATTAAAGGTTGAGCCGATTAAGTTAGGAGAGCTCTTAATGCTAAACGTAAACAGTGCTGCAACAGTTGGTCAGATAACACAGCTGGCCAAAAACAAGATTAAATGCAAGCTCAAGATACCTGTCTGCACTGAGGTTGGCTCAAGAATAACCATCTCCAGAAGAATAGGAAACAGGTTCAGGCTTATAGGTTACGGTATAATTCATTAAACGAAAGCTTTAAATATTCTTTACCTTGTATAATCCTTAAAAAGAGGTGCATTAATGGGAATATTCGGCAAAAAGAAAGAAAAGGGAGCCCCAGCTGCCCCTGGCGGAGAACCTAGCTCCCCAGTTAACCAAGTTCTAAGCATGAGACAGCAAGGCGTTCCTAATGATAAAATCATTGACGCCTTGAAAAGCTCAGGATTCTCATCTTCTCAGATATTTGATGCAATGAGCCAGGCAGACACTATGGGAGCTGCCGGCCCTATCACCCCTCCACCGCCAGGTGGGCCTGGAGAAGCTCCGCCTCAGCCTGGCATGGCACCGCCTCCCGGAGCAGGCGACGTTCCTCAATTCCCACAGCCTGCTGCAGAACCGCACCCAATTCCTCCCATGCCTGCACAGGCGCAGCCAGCAGAATCCGTTGACAGGGAAACAATAGAGGAAGTGGCAGAATCCATCATTGATGAAAAATGGGAAGAAATATCCAAGAACATCAACAAGATTGTTGAATGGAAAAGTGCAACAGAAACAAAGATAATAAAACTTGATCAGCAGTTCAAGGACCTAAAAGCAGAATTTGAAAACCTTCACAAGGCTCTTATAAGCAAAGTAAACGAATATGACCAGAACATACTCAATGTTGGAACAGAGATAAAAGCAATGGAAAAAGTATTCCAGAAAGTTCTGCCAACATTCACAGAGAATGTAAGCGAGCTATCAAGGCTAACAGGGAAGATGAAGAAAACTAAGAAATAATATTAGCAATTCTGGTGAATTTCTCTAAAAACAATTTTTTTGTTGTTTCATAACCTATACCATCATAAAAGACGCCTGCTCCTGCGTTTGAGTTTCCTCCTGGTTTTCTCATTCCAAGTTCTGCAAAGCATTTGCCCTTTTTGTCGTTGTAAATTTCAAGCATAAGATCACTTAAATGAGCATCCTGCCCTCTCGTTGATATCTTAAGTTTGCCTTTTCTGTCTTCCATAAAGACTAATGAATACCCATCATCCTGCAGCTTATTTACAGTGCTCTTTAAAATATTAAAACCCTTGGTGCTGTCATCACCCACTTCATAAATAATAACTTCATCAGAATTTATATCTCTCTTATCTTCGCATTTAAATGAATAAAGGGGATCTTTTGCATCTTCTACAAGCATATCTCTTGCCCCTTTTATTGGCTCTAGAGCCTCATTAAATCTACTCTTCTCTTCCAAAGCTGCTCTTGCTGTTTCGTTATTCCCTTCAAAAGATTCCAAGAATTCATCAACCAAAGGGATATTATCGCTGCCAGCAGCAAGCATTAAATCAATCCTATCAGACGCTTCCTTTAAGTTTTCAATATCATACCCGCAATTTTTAATAAATTCAGGCCAGGCATCATAGCTCTTATCACCTGCAAGGCTAAGTGCCATGTTAAGCTTTATATATGGAGTGTCAATTCCTGCAACATTAGCAAGAAATCCTATAAACATTCCCGCTGGGAATTTTAAATTAATATTTCCTTCATTATCAGAAAACAATGTAGGTGAATAATATAATAGGTTGTCTATACCTAAATCTTTTAATTCCTCATTTAATTCACTACAATCAGAATGATGGTCAAAAACAATTGTTTGATCAACTTTACCTGCGGCATCTCCCATATATTTTGAGGGAACAAAAGTATCTCCTGCAATAACAAGAGCATCTTTATCTGAGAAAGCCTTGCTTTCTTCAAGAAAGCCAGTGGGATGTTCCTGCAACTCAGCTTCTCTATTAAGGTATTCTATAAGAACTCTTAAATTTCTTCCTGAAGCGATCCCATCAGTATCATTCCCATCAAAAGCTATGTTTATTAGACCATACTTTGGGACAACAGCCCTCAAAGCACTAACAATTTGCTCTGCTTTTTCCAAAGCTTTTTCATCTTTTAGTATCTAATCAAGATTCATACCCCTAAAAAAGCCATGTTTATATATAAACCTTTCGCTTTTAATCACCTTTTAGTAGTAATATTAAATATAGCAAACCTTTAAAAATAAACCCCTCTTTCTTGCTTATACAATGGCATTTGACAAAAACCTAGACCAAGAAATATTCTCAGAAACAGCAAAGTTTGAAACCTCAAGAATCAAGGTAGGGGTTTACAGCTACAACGAAGGAGAAAAGAAGCTGCAGCTATCAAGAGAAAACATGAACCAGAACGGTGAATGGAGCTTTGCTAAAGTAGGAAGAATGGACAAGGAAGAAGCGGAAGCAGTATTGCCTCTGATAAAGAAAGCTTTGGAATATATGTAAGCTTTTTTCTTATGGAATAACTGAAAGAAATTCCTTCTCCTTTAGTTTTTCAAAAGTAAACTCCATCAAAATCTTAAGATTCTCTATATCAGCCTGATTATATCTTAACAAAAGTTCTAAAGCGCTGTTATCTCCTCTCTTGTACTTATACCATAACCTGACAGCTTCAAAGCCATCAACCTCCTCTAACTCATCTCCTCTGTCTATACCAACAAGTTTCTCAATCCTTTTCAAGCCGCCAGAGTAGCCTAATTCTCTCATTGCAAACCTTAAATCCACATGGAACTTATCAAAACTGATATTCGGATGCTTTGCCTTGATAAAAGGCAGATCAAAACATTTTCCATTAAATGTAACTATCATAGCATAATCTTTAACTGCATCCTTAAACTCCTCAAGGTTCTTTCCATTAACAAAAAACCTGCTGTCTTTCCCATCATACAACCCTATCAAAGTAATCTCATCATGATGCTTATCAAGTCCTGTTGTCTCAATATCAAGAAAGCAGCAATTGTCCTTTAATTCCTTGTATGCTCTCCAATGTAATCTGCCTGGCATGTTTCTGCAGAAGAACTGGTAATCTTTATTATCATAAGCATTAATAGAACGTCTGATATGAGAATGTATAAGCTCTTTCTTTGAAGAGCAGAGCTGTAGTTTATGATAGTTCTCTAGAAAATCATCCCAGCTGAGAATGTCATTCTTCCATATCTGGCACTCTGTGTCTGCTCCTATGCCTGGTATATGCAAGAATGTGCTCTTCAACAAATCTTCTCACCTCTTTTAACAAAAAAAAGAGAAGAAGGATCTTTAAAAGTTTTATTGTTCTTTTATAGTTACTTTCTTCATAACCACCGGCTCAACAGGCTTATCCATAGCTCCTGTCTCTACACTGCCAATTTCCTCAAGAACATCTTCACCTTTGACGATTTGCCCGAACACTGCATGCTTATTATCAAGCCAGGGCGTAGGAATCAGTGTGATAAAAAACTGGCTTCCTCCAGTATCAGGGCCTGCATTAGCCATTGACAAAATCCCTGCCTTATCATGCTTAAGCTCTGGATGAAACTCATCCTTAATAGAATATCCCGGGCCTCCTGTGCCATCTCCCTTAGGATCTCCTCCCTGTACCATAAATTCTTTGATAATCCTATGGAACACAGTCTCATCATAAAATCCCTTATTAGCCAAATCAATAAAATTCTTTGTGGTAATGGGAGCTCTCTTCTCAAACAGCTCAATCTCCATAACTCCATGGCTAGTCTCAATAACAGCAACTCTATTTGTCATAATATCACCCTTGTTCATAGTTTTATTACTACACCCAACAATTAGGAATATTAGAAAAATACCGAAGACTATCTTTTTCATGCTCTTCACAAAAAACCGGATATATAAAAAGGTTGCGGAAGTTATCTTATTAGAAACCTTTATTAGTAAAAGCCATTATAATTCCCTTAAAATGTTCTATCACAACATAAATCCCACCCTGCTCAGGCTTGGCCCTTTTGAAATAAGATATTACGGCATCATCTTCGTGCTTGCCTTCATCATTGCTTACTTCCTCATTAACCACCTTGCCAAAGAAAGAAAAATAAACCTCAACAAAAACGATGTAACAGACTTTTTATTCTATCTCTTGATAGGAGTTATCTTAGGCTCAAGGCTTTTTTATGTTATTATTTACAACCCAGGCTATTTCCTGTCCAACCCCTTAGAAGCATTTGCAATATGGCATGGTGGCCTATCATTCCATGGCGGGGTCATTGGAGCTGTAATAGCCAGCCTTATATTCTGCAAAAAAAAGAAACTATCCTTCCTTGAGCTTGCAGACATCACAGTCATCCCTCTCAGCATTGGCTTATCCCTTGGCAGAATAGCTAACTTCCTCAACGGCGAGCTCTATGGAAGAATAACTTCTGTACCCTGGGCTGTCAAATTCAGGGATGCAGAAGGCTTCAGGCATCCCTCACAAATATATGAATCGCTAAAAAACTTGTTAATATTTTCAGTATTATGGCTCATTAGAAATAAAAACCTTCCAAAAGGCTATCTGTTCTCAATCTTTATCTTAATGTACTCATCACTAAGATTCTTTATAGAGTTTGTAAGAGCCCCCGACCCCCAATTAGGCTTCATAATATTCGGCTTAACAATGGGTCAGATATTGTGCGTTATAATGTTTATCAGCGGGCTAATCCTTCTAAAGATTATAACCCCAAAAAGCAAATCATTAGATTAGTATACAAAAAAGCAACATTTATATACTATTGTATCTATTTTCTAACCATAATAAATTTTGGGGGATGTTCAACTTGGTAATACTCTTTGACAGATTCAATTTGCCTGATGATATCTTTGAGGTTATCTTTGCAACCAAACAACAGGAGATAGTAGCCAAGTTATTGGTGCAGGCATTAAAAGAAAAAGAAGGTGAAGTGACAAAGACAGAGATGAGCCTTTTCGCAAACAAGCTCCATGAAGGCAACCTTATCACAAGCATTGACGAAGAGCCTTACAGGGGCAAAAAGGTAAAGATCTCATACAACAAAAGGCAATTCTATGACAGGATTCTCACCCCATTGAAAAGCATGGGCATAATCAACTACGACCTATACAAAAAGACATACAAGCTTTCTGACCATTTTAACAAAGAGATGATAAGAATCGGCCTTATGTGGCTGCAGGAGCTGAGAAAGCCAGCTTTTAAAATTAAAAGATAAAATGTTAATAGTTTTGGACGGCCTGGATTCTTCTGGTAAAAAGACACAGTCTGACTTACTAATAAAAAGGCTAAAAAGCAAAGGCGTTAAGACAGGCTTCTTTGACTTTCCGAGATATGAAAGCTTCTACGGCAAACTAATAGCAAGATACCTTAAAGGAGAATTTGGTGATGTTTATGACGTAAGCCCTTACCTTGCCTCCCTGTTATACGCTCTTGACAGGCAGGGAGCAGGAGATTTGCTAATAAAATGGTTAAAAGAAGGCAGAATAATAATCCTCAACAGGTATGTCAGCTCTAACAAGGCTTTCCAGGCTGCAAAGCTTAAAGACAAAGAAAAAAGGCAATTCTATGACTGGCTGGAAGAATTAGAATACAAAAAAAATCTTCTGCCAAAAGAAGATATCTTATTTTACCTTGATGTTCCCATTGAAATCTCACAGAAATGGCTCAGCACAAAGGGCTATAGAAAATACATGGGAAATGCTGAAAAAGATATACATGAAAAAAATACTGATTACCTAAGAAAAGTAGAAAAATTATACCTCGAACTAGTAGAAAAGCATGAAAACTATCACAGGATAGCCTGTGTTAAGGACAACAGAGCATTAAACCCTGAAGAAATCAATGAGAAAATATGGACTTACTTAGACAAGGTTATTTAGGCTCTTCCCACTCAATATTAACCCTCTTATCATCTTCATCCAATAAAATATAAAAGCCCCCTTCATAACCCTGCCATTCTCTTGAGACATTAGTAATCGTTATATTCCTTGGCTCTAAAACAGTCCTAAACTCTACCTTTGTATCATTAACAAGATTCCTGAAGCTGATATATGACTCAAGCTTCTTAAAATCTGTAACAATCTCAGCCTCCATCTTCTCTGTTACTCTAATATAATCATTCAGCTCCTGCATTGTTGTAAGCAAAGTATTCGGTGTCTTTATTTCCATGAACAGGCTCTCCATCTCTCCTAAATCAGCATCAGGATTCATTAAGATTGAAAAGCTTCCATTACCGGCTGTTGCCCAATCATTCTCCTGGTACAATGGAAAAATCAGAATATTCATCTTCATATCCAATGGTGACATTGGATGGTAAGGCCATAATTCGTTGCCTGGCAAAGCAATAAACCTAATATTATTATTCTCTGCAGCCAAAATCGTATTATAATCATAAGAAAAGCTGCTTGGCAAAAACCCTGAAACCCTAAAGCCCTGTTCTTTAAACAGGTTCTTAGATTGTTTGATTAACCTCTCCTGCCTGTAATAATCCATCTGCTTATACAGCACATCCTTATGTCCCGCAGACTCAATATCATGCTCATAGCTTAGAACCTCTGACAAATTATCCAAAGCATCAGTATCTATAAAGAGCGTAAAAGGAACATCATACATAAAACCCAGCTCAAACAGCCCCTTTATATTAGACTGGTTTGTATCCGAATCAATATACAAAGCAAACATAACAGCCTTTGTATACTCCTCAGGATAAATGCTAAACCCCTGGTCGATATCAACAGGAGTTGTTTTGCCAGAATTAATTATCATTATCAACGCAACCAACAAAGCCAGGGTTAAAACAACAAACAGCTTTGACTTATGCTTCCCCAGCTCAAAACGCTTCTTAGGAGCATGCTCTTCCCCCTTTTCATGAGCCTCTTCCTTCACCAGCTTCCCGCAGAAAGAGCAGAAAACAGCATCATCCTCAATCTCTTTATTACAGTTAGGGCAGAGCATGCTATAGGGTTATTTGATGTTTTATATAAAGGTTTTTAGGGAAAATTAGAATCCAGTTGTAAAGAATACTCCTATGATGAGAACCCTGCTATAGTTTTATCAGCTGCAGCATTACAATAATCCTTCTTTGACAAACCATGATCAGACTCTTCCAGCACTTCAAACTTCTTTTTTGTTTTCAGTTTTTCGTAGAATTCTTTAGATTGACTTGGATTCACAATTAAGTCATGCCTCGCATATATAACTAATGTTGGAATCCTGATATCCTCAGGTACAAAGTTTTTTCTAAAAAAAATGAGTTCTTTTCTTTGGAATATCTTAAGTAAAAAAGATTTAATACCAAACTTACTTAGGTCAAAAACACCATTGATTGTAACCAATCTCTGAATTTTAGGATATTTTATTGCAGCAATAGCTGTAACAAATCCAGCAAAGCTACCCCCAATTAGAATGATTTTATTATATTCATCCTGAAAATATTTTATTACCTCACCAATATCCTGAACTTGCTGTATTAAATCGATATGAGCAAATCCTTCACTCTCTCCATGACCAGTAAAATCAAATCGGTATACTGTATAACCTTTTTCAAATAATCTGCTGGCAATATTCTTTATGGCTGGAAAATCTTTTGAACTTTTATATCCATGACAAAGTATTATTAGCTCTTTTGATTTGTTTTTATGCAAAACTCCTGCAAGTTTTTGGTTTTTATTATTAAAAATACTGATTTCCTTGAGCATGATAATAAAGAAATAATCTGATTATATATATTTATGCTTCTTCTATAATCTTTCCAAAACTCCCCGCTTCCAAAGAAGCTCCCCCGACCAAAGCTCCATCAATATCCTTCTCCTTCATAAGCTCCTTAACATTCTCAGGCTTAACAGAGCCTCCATAAAGAACAGGAACATTGCCAACAAAGCTTTTGATAAAAGAATGCATCTCCTCAGCAATATCAGCTGTTGCAGTCTTGCCGGTTCCAATAGCCCTGATTGGCTCATAAGCAACAATAACCTTCTTAGCATCAATCCCCTTAAGCCCTTCTTTTATCTGCTTCTCCACAACCATCTTGCTCTTATCAGCCTGCATCTCATTAAGATTCTCGCCAACGCAATAGATTGGGATAAGATCATTAGCCAAAGCAGCCTTAAGCTTCTTATTAAGCAGCTTATTTGTTTCTTTGAAATACATCCTTCTCTCAGAATGGCCGATAATAACATACTTACAAAGCTCTTTAACCATCAAACCTGAAACCTCTCCTGTAAACGCTCCTTTTTCCTCAAAAAACATATCCTGGGCACCCAAAGAAACATTAGAGCCCTTTAACTCATCACACAAAGCATAGAGAGCTGTAAACGGAGGGCAGATAACAATCTTAGCCTTAGCATCCCTAACAAGAGCCTTAAACTCCTTAGCAAAAGAAACAGCTTCTTTAACTGTCTTATTCATCTTCCAGTTTGCAACAATGATTGGAGCTGCCATATAACAACCAGGAATCTTGTATTATTTAAAATTATCTGTCAGAAACCCATCAATCTCTTTCAGATCCCCTATCCTGTCCTCATAAGCTCTCCTGTTCAGCCTATCGATCAGCACAGGCTTGATCCCGGCATTATTAGCGCCCTTAATATCAGTCTCCATGCTGTCACCAACCATAATAACATCTTCTTTCTTCAGCTTAAGCTTTGACAAGGCATGCTCAAACATCTTTGGGTTAGTCTTAAGCATTCCAACCTCATAAGACAGCACGATCTCATCAAAATACTTCCTCAGCTCAAACTTATCAAGCACAGGCACAACAGAAAACTGGTCAGTATTAGAAATCAGCACCAGCTTATGCTTCTTCTTCAGCTTCTCCAAAACATCCTTAGTCTCAGGATATGGCTTAGACAAAAGCGTGTTCTTATTCCACATTCCCACAAGGCTGTCAAGAAGCTCCTGTTTTGGCTCAACATCAAACTCCTTGCAGACATTCTTAAAAGCCTCTGTAAGATTCTCATACTCCTTTAACATAAAACACTCCTCAAACCTCACAATAAACTCAGGAAAAGGCATCTTAAGGTCCATGATAAACCTCACCTGCCTAACAGGAGAAGGAAAAATACCATTCTCCACCAAAGTTCCCCAAAAATCAAAAATTATTGCTTTTATCATTTTATTTCTACAAATTCTAATTGATCTTTCTCAACATCCAATAAAGCGATTGTATGCTCCTTTTGCTCTGGAGCCAGGTAATGCCCTCCCGGGTTAACAACCCTTGTCTTGCCTACCTTCTCATCCCTCTTCTTATGCGTATGCCCATGAAGCACATAATCATACCTTTCGCTCTTAATTAACTGGTCTAACTCCTCTCCGGGCTTGCCATGGAACAGCATCAAAACCTTATCCTTATACTTCAGCCTCTTAAGCACATTATAAAATTTTCCGTTAATCCCTTCAATCTTCTCTTTCAATAACTCAATATCGCCATCACAATTGCCCTTAACAAACCTCATATCCAGGCCCTCAAAAAACTTTATAGTGGCAGGAGCAATAACATCGCCAAGATGCAGCACAAACTCAACCTTCTTCTCTTTAAATATATTTACAGCTTTTATAATGTTCGGGATATTATCATGCGTATCAGAGATTAATCCAATCATCTCAACCAACCCCCTTTTGCTATAGTAAGACGTATCTTTTTAAAAAGTTATCGTTACTATTAGCAAATTTTATATAACACTAATCCTATTAATTGAACTATGATAAAAAAAAGACTCTTGCCAGGCCTTATCCTGCTCTTCTTAGGCTTCATTCTGACCATAATCTCAGGCGCAAACATAACCGGCGCAGTAGTTGGCCTGCCAGCCGCTGAATTCGGCTCTCTTATTGGAGTTATCATCATTCTTGGCGGGGTTACCCTGTTTGCAATAGGAACAATGGAAGAAAGCTAAAGGCTTTGGGGTTTGCCTGAGAGATTGTCTATTCAAGAGGTCCTGTTTCTACGTTTAAATTAATAACTAAATAGTAATAAAAAGAGAAATATTTATATACTCCTCTCATATCATCCTAATCATGAACTATGAAGAAAGAATGAAACAAAGAGTATTGGAACTCATAGATACTCTAGACAGGGAAAACAATGGGGAAAAGATTGGATGCATTACATTTAGCAGAGAGCTTAACAGGCGTTTAGGCCTTAAAATGGCTTCTTCAATGGATATTAAGGGCAGTTATTGGAATCCTGATATTCATTTCCTGGGTTACGACCCTGCAATAGATTCTTTCGTAGACAGAGAAAGAGGACCTGATGGCAAATACCATGCAGTAATCTTCCCAAATGGTTCCAGAGAACTGGAAGAGAGATATATTGAGCTCAATATTATTGATTAAATCAAAAATATTTTTCTATTAATCTCCACCAGAACTCTCACGAAGACCCAGCAAACCTATATACCATGCTTTTGAAGAATGGTCTTCGAGTCTCAAATCTTTTTGTTGTCCAATCCTTTCCATCTCTTCCCGGATTGCTGAACCAATGTTCCTTCTTAATCTACAAGCCTTGTAAAAATGATGCTTGGTTTCCTCCAGCCAGTCTCCTTCCTGCGCAAGCCTTCTTCCTTTTTCAACAATTCCGTTAATTGATTGTTCAATAATACGATGGATATCAATTCCATGAAGATAAGAGAAGTAATAAAACGCCTGCAGAGCCCAATCTTCTGTAACCTCAATAGGAGGATGTTTTTTATGGACTAATTCTTGAAAATATTCGGTGCAGCGGTCGCAGTCCTGAGAATGAGTATCTGCTTTTTCTGTTGTTTCCTTGCTATAAAAACCCACAGCCCGCTCATAACCGAAACGAGCTATATATATTAATATAGGCTTGATATCCTCGCATTTCATATCTACACTGGTTTCTGCTACCATATTCCCTCAACCCTCTCACCGCACTCCCCGCACTTCCCCTTCTCCAGATTCTTAACCTCAGCCCCATAACCAGCGCTCCTCTCTATCAACAAACTCTTACACTTAGAGCAATATGTACTCAAAAAATCCTCTTCAACAACATTCCCAACAAAAACAAAGTTCAGGCCTGCTTGTATGGCGACCTCTCTTGCTTTAACAAGTGTCTCAACAGGAGTAGGCTCAACATCCTTAAGCTCATAACAGGGGTAAAAAGCATTGAAATGCAAAGGAACATCATTTCCTAAGTTATTCTTGATCCATTCACACATTTCCTTGATCTTCTTAAGATTATCATTCAAAGTAGGAATAATAAGATAAGTGATCTCCAGCCAAACACCTTTTTCTTTCAGTATCTTTAAGCTTTCCAGCGCAGGCTTTAACCATGCTGTTGTGGTTTTTCTGTAAAATTTGTCATCAAAAGCCTTAAGATCAATATTAGCAGCATCAATATACTTGCACCATTTTTCCAAAGGCTCTTTATTGATAAAACCATTAGAAACAATAACACACTTCAAACCCTTCTTCTTAGCCAATTTTGCAGTATCAAGCGCATACTCATAAAAGATAGTAGGCTCATTATAAGTAAAAGCAATTGAGCTGCATCCATTATTAACAGCCTCCTCAACAACCTTCTCAGGCGGAAGCTCCTTAACCTGATACTCCCCTACATCTCCCTGAGATGTCTCCCAGTTCTGGCAATGCAAACAATGAAGATTACACCCTGTTGTGCCAATGCTATAAGCAGAAGTACCTGGTAAAAAATGAAACAATGGTTTCTTCTCAATAGGATCCACAGCAGCGGAAACACTCTTCCCATAAACAAGAGAAAACAGCTTTCCATCTATATTCTTCCTTGCCCTGCAGTTGCCTATTTCTTCCGGCTTAAGCCTGCAAAGCCTTGGACAAAGCTGGCACTGAACCTTTTTATCCTTCAGTTTTTTAAAGTAGAGAGCTTGTTTCACCAAATAGCTATTGGTGTATAGATAAATTTATAAACTTAATCATCCAGGATATACTATTTGGGGGATATGGGCGCAATTAACTTCTTTAATTCGATGGATTACTTAGAGCCAAAGTGTCCAGAATGCAAGACTAAAATAGAGTATGGAATAACCACAAGATACAATGAAAAGCTCCAAACCCATGTCTGCCTTAACTGCGGGCATAAGATAGAATAACTTTATATAATTCTAAACACTTTGAGTATTAATGGATAAAGACAAGATAGAAATCAAGCCTAAATTCATTGAAAGATACAGTTCCCTAACAGACTGGGAGCCTTTTAAGGAATATTCTCTTATGTATCTTAGAAGGTCTATTAGGGTTAATACATTAAAGATTACTGTTAATGAGCTAAAGAAAAGGCTTGAGAAAGACTGGTCTTTAACTTCTATACCCTGGTGCAAGGAAGGTTTCTGGATAAAAAACATAAAAACAGGAAGAAGGGATATTGGCAATCTGCCAGAGCATTCCCTTGGCTATTATTATGTTCAGGAAGCTGTTTCTATGATACCTCCTTTGGTCTTGGACCCTAAACCAGGCTCCAAAGTGCTTGACATGTGCGCTTCACCCGGCTCAAAAGCAAGCCAGATAGCTGCAATGATGAAAAACAAAGGCATTTTGGTAGCCAATGACTATAAAACATTAAGGATGAAGCCATTATCAATGAACCTCCAGAGATGCGGTGTAACAAACGCAGTAACCACACTGATGGAAGGCAGATGGTTCAAGGAAAGCTTTGACAAGATTCTAGTGGATGCTCCCTGCTCAGGAACCGGAACAATAAGAAAAAGCCTTAAAACCCTGAGAATCTGGAACCCTGACATGATAAGAAGATTATCAGCCCAGCAAAAGCAGTTAATAAGCAAGGGTTTTGAATGCTTAAAAGAAAACGGAACAATGGTATATTCTACTTGTTCGCTTGAACCAGAAGAAGATGAAGCTGTTATTGACTTCTTATTAAACAAACATGAGAACGCTAAACTGGAAGAGATAAAGATAGACATAAAAAGAGGAAAACCTGTAACTGAGTTCAATGGCAACACTTATAATCCTGAAGTAAAGAAATGCTTAAGGATCTGGCCTCAGGATAATGATACGGAAGGATTTTTTATCGCGAAGATTGTCAAATCTGAGCGATAAACAAATCTCAAGGAACGGAGCGAAGCGTAGTGACAGAGTTTTTTGTGGCGAAGAGATAAGAAAGGAATAATATATTACCAGTTTTAAGGACGTACTACTGTCTTATTCTCTTGGTTGAATCTAAGCAGCCTATGCATATCTCCAGCAGCAGGATAGCTCATGGAGATACCTTTCTCTAAAGCTTGTTCATAAAGCCTGGTCACAAGCTGATATTCTTCATCTGTAATATCTCCAAAGACTGAATGCGCAGCCCCAAGAACCATATCTTTTTTTCTTCTTTTCTTTCTTCCTTCTTCAAGACTTTCATATTCATCTAATTTAGCAGTATATTTTTCAGAAAAATCTCCAAGAGAGTAAGCACTTATTCCAATTGCATTGCTGACTAAACTCATAAAAGAATAACAAAACCTTTCATCTGCAACTCTCTTTTCATTCTCACCCATATCATCATAGATGTTAATAATATTACCACAAATCCTATGCCTAAACTCATTTGCAGTCTCAACATATCTTTCCTTTCTGTAATCGAAAATACTTCTCCCGCTTTTTGCGTCCCCTAATTCTTCAAAAAGCTGAGCCAGATAATCATTCAGGTAAAACGATCCATTATCGTAGTGAGCCTTATCAAATGCATCATAATATCTTAGTTTCTCTTCAAGAGGATCTTCAGGGTCTGTATAAACATCCAGCCATGTTGGATCAACCACAGTTCCAGTGAATTCTAGAGTTTCAGTATCGTTGTCTGCTGTCATTACCTTGTTCCAGGCATGAGGCAGCCTTCTAAAATGTTCACTTGACTCAGGTCTTATGTAGCTCATGATAGTTCTACCGAGTAATTCATTATGTTTCTTAAGAACCTGAAAAACAGCTCTATTCACCCTTGCATAATGCCTGCACACAACATGCTCTTCATCAACAAGCTCATCATCAGATAACCTATCAGACTCACGAAGAATATCAAAATATTTTTCTCTTGCCATACCTTCTGGCTGATGAAAATATTCCATTAGTTCTCCTACTATCTCTCCAGAAAGAAATACAGAATCAAATATTGAAAGTTCTGGAATATCTTCCCTTGAATATCCTAGTTTCTCAGCAGTCTGAAAAACTTTTTGTTCCCAGCTCTCATAATCCTTTATATTTGGCTTTTTAGCAGGATTCCAGGAAAATTCTTTTGCCCTATATTCCGGATCTCTTTTTTCATGATCGAACTCTCTATCCCTGGAAATGTCAATTAATTCTCCTAATTTAATATCACCTTTAAGATAGCTAAGCAGAAGGTCATCAATATCAACATTTCCAATAAGTTTAGCCATATTTTCTATTTCAGGATTATAACCAGAAAAAGGCACAAATTCAACTACAGGAATATTGCTCTCTGTTTTTCTATATTCTTCAAGCTTCTTGAAACAGCCTGAAAAAGCTGCTATGGCTGCTATTATGCAGCCTACTCTGAATAGATTAGTATATCTCATCTTTAAGAACAAGTTAGAAGTATCCCTTTATAAATCTTTCTATTTTAACCACCAAGAAGTAGTAACTTACTGGCCATTAACCTCAACAAACCTCTCAAAGCTCCTGTCATGCTCTTTTTCAACATCATCAGTAAAGAAACATGCAGGCAATTGCCTCTTAACCCTATGATGAGCAACACACTCGCAGCAGGTCCCTTTCCTTGGGCAGCCTGGATAAGAACAATTACAGTTTTCAAGGTTAGACTCTTTTTGGCATTCCATTTTCTAAGAATTAATTAGTCTACAAACTCAATCCCAAGCTCATTCTCAATCTCTTTCTGCCTCTTCTTCCCAACACCCTTTCCAGGCCCTAATATCTGTGACGACTTAACCCCTGTCACAATCAACATCGTCCTTATAGTCTTATCCATATCCTCAGATATCTGCGCCCCCCAGATGATCCTTGCATCCTCATTAAGCTTCTCTGAGATTGTCTCAACAACCTTCCTTGCCTCATCAAGGGTCATATCAGGTCCGCCGCAAACATTAATCAAAGCACCATTGGCATTTGAAATATCAACATCAAGCAAAGGGTTTGTGATAGCCTTCTCAACAGCCTCAACCGCCCTGTTATCAGTATCAGACTCACCCACTCCAATCAAGGCAACCCCTCCTCCCTTCATCACAGTCTTAATATCAGCAAAATCAAGGTTAACCAGCCCAGCCTTTGTAACAAGCTCTGCAATCCCTTTCACAGCATTTGTCAGTATCTCATCAGCGACCTTAAACGCAGTATGGATAGGCAGATCAGGAGCAAGCTCCAGCAGCTTATCATTAGGAATAACAATCAGTGTATCAACAATATTCTCCATCTTTTCAAGGCCAATCGTAGCATTCTCATACCTTCTATTGCCTTCCATTGCAAAAGGCAATGTAACAATCCCAACAGTCAATGCTCCAATCTTCTTTGCAACATCAGCGATCACCGGAGCAGAGCCTGTGCCTGTTCCTCCTCCCAAGCCGCATGTAATAAAAACCATATCAGAGCCCTGCAACACATTCTTTATCTCATGCTCGCTCTCTCTGGCAGACTCCTCTCCTATCTTAGGGTCAGAGCCCGCTCCAAGTCCCTGGGTAAGCTCCCTTCCGATAAGCACCTTCCTGCTTGCATTCGTATACAATAAATCCTGCGCATCTGTATTAACAGCGACAGTCTCAGCGCCTGCTATACCAACCTCGCTAATCCTGTTGATAGTATTATTACCTCCTCCGCCTGCTCCCACCACCTTGATTGCAGCCTTCTGCTTAGCCAAAAGCATCTCCAGCTCAGCGTCAATCTCATTTGGAGCCCTATCAATCTTCTCAGGCTCTTTAAACGGAGTAGAATCAGCAACTATCCTTGGCTCTTCTTTGATTTCCTCTTTCTCCTCAACAGTCGGCCTTATATCTTCTTGAATATTATTATCTCTTTGGAAATTAGTATCTTCCTGAATATTATTCTCCTCTTGAGTATTATTCCCCTCTATATTATCATATTCTTCCAACTTACCCACCTCTCACAGAATATCTTATTTAAAAGTAGTACTTATATTTAAATTTATGGTTACCCAAAAAGTTATTTTATAGTCTTATTTACAGCCTTACTCCTGTCTCCTCAAGCTTCTTCAGCTTCTCATACATCCCATCCAAATGCTGCTGCACTTCATCGATTTCCTTCTCATCCATATGCTTAAACCTTCCCTGTGTCTTCAGATAATCCTCAACAGGGATAAAAGAAGAAGGCTCCTTGGTAAACTTCAAAACACCATTCTCTATCTCATACAAAGGAGTTACCTTGCTCTTAAAAGCAAGCTTTGCAATACTGATAGTCTGCGCAGGCGAGCTCTTCCAACCAGGCGGGCATGGGCAAAGCACCTGGACATAAGCAGGCCCCTCCTTAGAAAGCGCTTTCTTAACCTTATTAACATAATCCTGGACAAACGCAATATTAGCTGTTGCAACATAAACACCCTCATTATGCGCAGCGACAATCAAAGGCATATGCTTCTTCCACTCCGTCTTACCATGGATAAGCTTACCCGCAGGCGAAGTTGTTGTTGAAGCATACTTGGGAGTTGCCCCTGAGCGCTGAATTCCAGTATTATGGACTACAATTCCATCAGCTACAAAATTATGTTCTCCCTTCACTCTTAAATCAAGGGTAGGCTCTTCTTTAACAAATTTAATTGAAACAATTTTTTCAGTAGTAAAATACTTATTATCAACTAGGAAATCCATGGATTTTGACTGAGAAGGATATTTCAGGAAATTTACATATTTCTTTCTACTAAAACAAATATAACCATATTGGGAATCTTCTAATAAATCTCTATAAACACATTTAGTGCCTTTTTTCTTAGTTTGCTGATGAATCTTTCCTGCTCTATAGCCTGTTGTCTGTAACAATATTCTTAAAGTTTTTAATAAATCATAACTAGCAGAAACATATCTATGACTATTTCCTATCTTATACCCATCTGAGAGCATTAACCCTTTTATAAAAGACTCTTTCTCAAATAAAGGCAATGTAAAAACCCAATGAGGGATTATCTTATTTTTTGCACCTTTCCCAAAACCTAAAGAATCAATAAATTTAGCTAAGTTAACGGAATAAAGATAAATCTGCTTTTTATCTTTATAAATTATCTTCTTATTGAATAATCCTTCACAAAGCTTGATTAATCTTTTCCTCCCTTTAACAGTCTCAGGGAGTGCAAAGCCGGTTTCAGCTTTCTTGGTTCTCACCCAACCATCCCCAACATACAAGCCTAAGAACTCCATCAATTCTGGACTACTCCTAGTAGGGAGTTTTATTTTATTAATTTTATTTACTTTATAGTCCCCTTTCTTAGAAATTGCTATAGGTTTGAATTTGAAACTTTTTCCTTCTTTTAGGTTCTTAAGTACTACTATTTTCTCATTTTCTTTTAGTTCTCCTAACGTTTTCCAAACTAAACAGCTTCCTTTTCCTCTTTTGTTTTTCTTCACAACTAAAAAAGGATGATTTGAAGTTGCTTTTATCGTATGGTGGAAAGTATTCAACTCAAAAATTCTTTTAATGCCATTATCAAATATTCCAGTGCATTTTTTTAAAACAAGTTTGTAATCTTTTTGGTCAAACGCATATATCCTTTCTCCTATCTTAACTTCAATTATTTTCTTAAGGCCATTTTCAGTCATAATTAGAGAATCAGTACTCAAGCAGTTCATATAAGCATTATTCTCATAACAAATATAACAGAAATTATGCCCCCTTTCAATAGCCCCGCTCAAAGCCTGGAACCCAATATCAAAAGTAGCGCCGTCCCCGCCTATAATGAGCAGGTTAACCTTCTTCCCCTGCTTCTTCAATGCCCTCTCAACCCCTGACGCAACAGCTGAAGCGTTCTCAAAAGCAGCATGTATCCATGGAACTCTCCAGGCAGTCTCAGGGTATGGGCTGCTCACAACCTCCATGCATCCTGTTGCATGGCAGATTATAGTGTTTTTGCCGGATGCCTTCAAAACATGCCTCATAGCAAGAGCAGAGCCGCAGCCAGCGCAGGCCCTATGCCCCTTTGCAAAAAGTTCCTCTTCGCTCAAGCCTTGTATCATTTTTATATGGTCTTAAACTTATCAACCCTTTCACACTTCTTGATTCTGCTCTCCAGGGTTGTAACCTTTCCATCCTTCCTGCTTTTAAAATCCTTTGCCCAAGCATGAGTGCCGTCCCAGCTGTCATGCCCTGAGCCGTGAAAATCAACCCTAAGCCTGTTCTCCTTACCGCAGCTCCCGCACTTAACCGCCTTATAATGATGCGCAGACTCAAACGCTGAGTCCCATTTTGTTCCTTTAAGCTTATGATGGCAGTATATGCACTCAAACCTCTGGTGCTCCTCATTAAGTAAATGGTGCTTAGTCACTTTTGATCACTTTAAAATACCCATTCAATATCCTGTTTCCTGCCGATGCTGTCAAAGATTCTCTCAATATGCTTAACAGTAATATCCCTTCCTCCCAATCCTATAATGAAATCATTGACTTTTATCTTATCAGGCAAAACAGCTCTTACCTCAGTGAACAATGCTCCGTAATTGCCTAATGAAACATCTTTGTCTAGGATAGCAACACCTTTAAGATTCTTTGTTGCCTCTATTAATATATCTTTTGGGAAAGGCCTGAACGTCTTTACCTTAATCAACCCTGCCTTTTTCCCTTTCTTTCTCAGGCTGTCAACAGCAACCCTTGCAGTGCCGCACACAGAGCCCATGGCTATAACAGCATACTTAGCATCATTCATCTTATATGTTTCTATCAACCCATTTCCATAGCCTCTGTTAAAATGTAGCTTAAACATCTTGTTAATCCTCTTTATTATTGGGATAGCATTATCCATAGCCTTCTGCTGGGCCTGCTTAAAGAACATGAACGAATCAGGGAAACCCACAGGACCCATTGTTACTGGTTTAGCGGGATCCAGCTTATAAACAGGCTTATATGCCTTGAGAAATTTATCTATTTGCATTTGTTCAGGTATATTCACAGGCTCATAAACATGCGACAACGTAAACCCATCAATGCAAACCATGGCGGGCAACAGAACATCCTTGTTTTCAGCGATCTTGTAGGCCATTATCACAGTGTCCAAAGCCTCCTGCGCTGATTCCGCATAAAACTGGAGCCAGCCGCTGTCCCTTGCAGAAATACTATCCTGATGATCATTCCATATATTAATCGGAGCGCTTAACGTCCTGTTAGCAACCCCCATAACAACAGGCAGCCTCATCCCTGAAACAACAAAAAGGATTTCATGCATTAAAGCCAAGCCTTGAGACGCTGTTGCAGTAAAGGTTCTCACACCTGTAGCCTCTGAGCCTATTGCAGCTGACAAAGCAGAATGCTCAGACTCAACATGGATCATCTCGCAATCTAATTCTCCGTTATTAATAAACTCTGCAAGCCTTTCAACAATATGAGTCTCCACTGGAAGAAGCTATTGCTTCAACCAAATTGTGGCGTGATTGGATACATTGGTATCACAGCAGGCCTACATAGTCTAGCACCATGAGCAACTGCAGTTGATGCTTCTATTACTTTCTTTACCATAACAATAGATTCATAGATAGAAATATTTAAATATATCTATTTTTACCATACAATAATGGGTGGTAAATAGTAATATGGTAAAAATACATTTAAATCAAATTCCCTCTGAAAGAATTTACTTAAAGCTACACAAGAAAGTAATAGATTGGGCTATAAATCTGATTAGAAAATGTAATTATGTCTTAGACAGTAAAACAAATGAACAATTGTACCGGTTTAAAATAGGCAAAAAGATATCTATTGATTTAGTTAAGAAAATTATTAGAATTTTAGACCTTGAAAATGAATTTGTTGAAAGAAATATAAAATTGATCACCAGCTGTAAAAATACCAACATAGGTGTTAAAAACCCTAAGTTTCCTATCAATTTTACTAATAATGAAGGAGTCAGAATAATTTCAGCTGTGATGGGGGATGGAGAAATAAATAATCAAATAATGGTTAGATATAATAATCAGAACAAGAATCTCATAGATTCTATCTTAAATTGTTTTAAACAGGTCTTTGGTGATATCGATTATAAAATATATTTAAGAGAAGATTCAACCTATCAGCTTACCTTTCCAAAGATTGTGGGTTTAATACTACTAAAGACTGGATTAAAGGAAGGATATAAATCATTAACAAATTATAGTATTCCTGATTTTATTTTTAAGCTTGATAAACGTAAAAAAGCAGTTTTTATAAAGCAGTTTTTTACCGATGAAGGAAACGTTAGATTAAAAGATAGAAGAGTTCAAGTAAAACAGACTATAAGAATAGATTCTAATAAAAAAAGGTTAAGGTCAAACCCAGAAAAATATGCCCCTGAGTCTTTAAAAGGAATTGGAGCATTATTATCTGATTTAGGAATTAAATCTATTCTATCTCTTGGTGCCTACAGGAAAATTGAAAAAAAAGCAGATTGGGAACTTTCCATTTATGGTAAAGAAAACTTAGAGAAGTTTAGGAAGAAGATAAACTTTTATTTAGATTACAAGAATAAACTTTTAGAAGAATCAATAAAAAGTTATAAATTTCCTTCTGCTCCTAGAAATGGAAGAGTAGAATTTGCTTTAGAAAAGTTCAAGATTACCCAGAAGAAACATGGATATGTTACGAAATATCTCTTAGCACAAAAAAGTGAAAGATCTTTAAAAACAGCTACTTACTTCTTAATAGACTTAAACAAAAAAGGTTTTATAAATGAAATTGAAAGACCTAGAGATAAGAAAGGTCACCCCAAAGCAAGAAAATATATTATAATTAATAAATAACCAAAAATAAAATGTGTAAAAACAAATTTAAAAGCTTCAATAGAGAGCTTCTAAGCCTGATAAAAAAGCATAATCTAAAAATCATACTCTTTGCTATTCTTATTTTATTAATCTTGTTCCTGAAGAACTTTCTGATAATCATAAGCTTAACAGCACTTGGTGCCTTATCATTGCTCCACCAAAGATGGACCGGCGATTATCTTGGGTTTGAATTATGTACATTAGCAACAGTATTGTGTGGGATGCTGTATGGAGCAAAGGCTGGCATCCTTGTAGGGGTGTTTTCTGTTTCCTTAGGCATGATAATAGCTGGTAATATACATCCTTCAATGCTACTTAGTATAATCTGCTTTGGCTTCATTGGGTTAGTTGCTTCCTTTTTCACCATTGAAAGCATCTTCTGGGTTGGCTTAGGCTTAACTGTTCTTTATGACGCTGTTATGGTTCCTGTTTACCTTTTAATGGGCTCAAACCATGCTGCAACATTCTCTTTTACTTTAACCCATATATTGTTTAATGCGGTTATATTCAGCTTATTGGCTTGAAAAGATTTTTATAGAACAGAAGATTCCCTGCATTAAATGAACAGAGAACAGATTAGTTTGGTTGGGATAACAAAACAAAAGTTTGATGAGGTTAGAGCTGCTAAAGGCTTCCTGCCCTTACTTACTGATTCAGGGGCAAGATATTGTGTTATTACAGGAACCATAGGGTTCCAGGATATGCAGGATTTCTATCACAGCATTGAAGAAGAACTGGATTTATTCAGTTCTATAGCATTCTCTATGGGATTCAGCGGTATTGAAGAAGTTGTTCACCCAGGAGAAGAGCGGAGATTATATGAAAACATTAAAGAAGGGATGAATTTATTCGCTTCTATAGCATCCTCTACAGAATCCAGTGGTATTGGAGAAGCTGTTAACCTTAGAGAAAAATCTGAAATCATTCGGGATTTATTTTTATCTAAATATGCTCATGGATATGCTGCAGTCAAGATTGAATATTGCGATCCCAAACACCCTTCTAAAAATAGAGACTGGTTGGTATTCAGGAAAAGGGATGATGTTATCCGCTGTGAAGAAGCCTTTATAGGCCCTCATCACTTAGGGGAGTATACCATATCATCAAACTTAGAAGGCATGGAAAGTCCTTTTTTTGCAATATACACTGATAATCCTCAAGATTTTTTAAAATTATAAAGATGATGAAAAAAATACTAGGAATTCTTATGCTTCTGCTCGCAACAGGCTGTGTCCAGGAGCAAAGGCTGAGCAGCACAAGAGAGCTCATGGGCACAATAGTCACTATTACTGTTATTGGTGAGGATTCTGCTGCTATTGAGCTTGCATTCAAAGAGATTGAAAAGGTAGAGTCTTTAATGAGTCGCTATGATCCAGACTCCCAGGTAAGCGCTCTTAATTCTGAAGGTTATATTGAGAATGCTGATACCCTGCTCATCAATGTTCTAAGGAAAGCTGAATACTATTCTGCTATAAGCAATGGCGCTTTTGATGTTACTGTCCAGCCTTTACTGGAGCTTTACACAGAATCCTTTCGAAGGAAAAGAAAGCCGCCTTCTGATGCAGAGATCAAGGAAACTCTTAAGCTTGTTGACTATGCAAACATAATGATAGCTGGAGATAAGGTGAGTTTTAGCAAAGAAGGCATGAAAATAACCCTTGGCGGGATAGCAAAAGGCTATGCTGTTGACAGGGCTGTTGAAGTTTTAAAGCAGAATGGCATAAAGCATGCCTTAGTAAACGCTGGCGGTGACATGAGAGCAATCGGCAGTAAAGGGGTTGAAGATTGGAGCATTGCGCTAAGAAACCCAAGGGATGAAACGGATTACATTACTGTGATAAAGCTTAATGACAAGGCGGTTGCAACCTCAGGAGACTATGAGCGTTATTTTATAGACAAAAGCCAGCATCATATCATTAATCCTAAAACAGGTAAGTCTGCCTTAGGCTTGATTTCAGTAACTGTTATCACAGACAAAGCCATTGACGCAGACGCACTGGCAACTTCAGTGTTTGTGTTAGGAGCTAATAAAGGCTTAGAGTTGATTGAAAGTTTAAGCGGTGTTGAAGGCTTGTTGATAACTGAAGAGAAAGAAGTGATCAGAAGTAGCGGATTCAGTGAATGATTTTAATCTAATTCTTTCCTCAAAACATCTCTAATTTTATTAATCTCTTCATTCTTTATTTGCTCTATAAAGCTGAGGATTATGGCTCTAAACTCTTCTGCGCTCTTAACAGAATCCTGCGCATCCTTATTTACAATCTTAAAATCAGTATAATACTGCTTATCTATCCTTTCTTTTTTAGCGGATGAAATGCTTGAGTTATCTATATTAAACAGCTCTTTTAACAGAATGATAGCCCCGCTATGGTTCTCGCATTTAATGCCTGCCTTAAAAAGCAAAGCAGTCAACATATGATACATTGAATAATAAGTCATTGAGACAGCTTCTTCATGCAGCTCTTTCTCAAAAAGCAATACTGCTGCTTTATAAGAATTTGCAGACTTTCTGAGATAATCTGAGCTAATATCCTTCGAAGGCTCAACCAAATCCAGCTTATTCTCCAAATGCAACTTCTTCAAAAATCTTATACTTCTCATAAAACTCCTCAACCCCCTTTAATATAATATGATTTCTTATTATTTCCTTTCCTAAAGGGCTTTTTTTATCAAATTTGCCTATCTTAACACTCAATTTTGAGTTTATATCTTCAATCTTCTTGCGAAGGTTCCTGTCCTCTGAATCAACATACACATCAATATCACTCCCTTCCTTCACTCTGAACTTGGCATAACTTCCGAACAGAATAACTGTCTCTTTCTTAACTATCTCCAGCATCTCAGAAATAACAGGAACTAACTTTGGGTAAGCTTTAGCTAACCTTTCAAACTTATAATATTCCAATGAGAGAACCTTTTTTCTCGTGATTAGATTATCTTTGAGGTAATAAACCTTATTTTTCCCTTCCCTCTTAAAATCAACAATATTATTCTCATATAATATCTTTAGATTCCTTATAATCTTAGTATGGTTTGTCCCAACCTGTTTTGCCATCTCCCTTGGATGGTTTCTCTCTAATCTCAGAATGTCCAGTATATCCCATGTTTTTTGTTCCATATGGAACAGAATTGTTCCAGTACTATTTAAATCTTTTGCTTTTTAACTAACAATCTTCAACCCATTCTCCATATTGTTGCTGAAAGAATAACCAATCCCCCTTCCAACATAAAACGAGTTCTTGCTGAACACACTCCCCAACATCTCAAGGAAACTCTTTTCAGTTGCAAAGCTTACAAGCTCTATAGAAGCGCCAAGCCTTTTCTCAAGATAAGCCTTAACTTCATCCTTGTTTCCAAGCTCATCTATAAGGTTAAGGTCTTTGGCTTGGGTGCCAAGATAAAACAGGCCTGTGCTAAGCTCTATAACCTCTTCATTGCCCATGTTCCTGTTAACTGCAACAGCTTCAATAAAATAATCATGTATCATATCCAGCCTTTCCTTGAACAATCTCTCTTCCATTGGTGTTAAAGGCTTTAGAGGGCTGCCAATATCCTTATACTCCCCTGACACAAGCCTTTGGTATGAAACATTATGATCTCCCAGGAACCCTGAAAAATCCAGGTAAGAAGAAATAACTCCAATAGAGCCAGTGATGCTCATCCTGTTAGCAACTATATGATTAGTTGCAGAAGCAACCCAGTATGCTCCTGATGTTCCTATCTCCCTTATCCAGGCAACTGTTGGCTTCTTAATTTTCTTAACCCTGTTAGCTATCTCCTCTGAAGCAACAGCAGAGCCTCCTGGTGAGTTAATCTCAAACACGATAGCTTTCACATTAACATCCTTCTCAGCCCTGTCAATCATCTTAATGATAGCTGAAGAAGTTGTCATCTCCTCTCCAAACGACAGCGCACTCCTCTCAACCATGATAGCGCCTTTAATAGGAATAACAGCAGCATTACCTGTCATTGTGGGAACACCTCCTGAGTTTAGGACTGTGGAAATAATTCCAGCAATAAACATGCTTATAAACGCAAGAATAACCAGAACAACAAGAACAAGCAGCCATTCCCTGCCAATCCTGTTATCTCTCGGCACCTCTTTTTTTAATTTCATATGAACTTCAATAAGAACTCGCTGTTTATAAATCTTTTGGGAACCGAAACATCACCAAGAAGTTTTATTCATAAAACTTCTCCTTACCTCCCCAATTAAAATAAAGAATAAGTAAAAAAATAATTAAATTAAACCTTCCCCATAACCTCTTCTGCTGGCTTCATTTTATCCCAGGATTTAGTAAACAACTCATCCATCGCCTTAGCAAAGAAGGGGGTCGTAACCCAGATACCGATATCATAAGTAGGATGCACATCCTTGTCATCAAGAGCCATGAACACTATCTCTTTCCCGTCAACAACGCAGAACCTTGCCTTGCTGTCAGTATGCCTAACCTCTGCAATATCCTTAATATCTTTCACAGCGCTCAAACTCTCTTTAGTAACAGGCGCAGCAATCCTTATGCTAACACCTCTCTTCTTGATCTTATCAAGCACAGGCTTAAGCCCTTCAACCTTTCTCATCAAACCCTGCGCAGTTGTCATAATAGTAACAGACTCATTAGCATTCTTTATCATCAACTCCAGATGATTATACAAATTATGCCTTCCCCTTAAAGAGCCAGACAAATCAGTTGGCTCTATCAGCTCAACGCCCTGCGTATGCAAAGTGCTCAATTCATTCAAAACATCAGTGCCGCTAAGTTTCTCTAATCTATTAACCTTTTCCTCTGCATCATTTCTCATATTCTTCTTAACCCTTTCAACAACTTCAGCAGGAGGAACAGCGATATACTTGATAGGCTTCCCCAGTTTCATAACAACAAAGCCTTTCTTCTCAAGGCTTTCAAGAACATCATAACTTCTTGATCTTGGAACATTAGCAATATCAGACAGTTCACCGGCAGTGCTAACCCCTCTAGAAAGCAAAGCGGTCCATATCTTAACTTCATACAGATTCAAAGAAAAATATCTCCTTAGTTTGCTTAAAAATTCTTCTTTTACAATCATTTTACCCTTCACCACCTTTTTTTTATAATTGTATAGTTATTACACTTTTATCATTAGGCAATAACTTATATATAAATATTTAGGTTATCTAAAATACTCCTTATTTTTCCCTTTCCCTAACCAGGACCTTAACAACCGAAGGATCAGCTAACGTAGTAGTATTCCCAACATCCTTCTTTCCTTCAGCAATAGCCTTCAAAATTCTCCTCATGATCTTCCCGGACCTTGTCTTTGGAAGCGCATCAGCAAACTGTATCTTATCAGGCTTTGCGATCGGCCCAATAACCTTCACAACCTGCTTAACCAGCTCCATTTTCAGACTATCAGCTTTCTTAACACCTTTCTTTATGGTAACAAACGCATACAACCCCTGCCCCTTGATCTTATGCGGCATTGGAACAACAGCTGACTCGGCAACCTTATTACAGCTAACCAAAGCGCTCTCAACCTCAGCAGTCCCAATCCTATGCCCGGAAACATTAACAACATCATCAATCCTTCCCATTATCCAGAAATAGCCGTTCTTATCCCTCTTAGCAGCATCACCTGTAAGATAATAATTAGGAAACTTGCTAAAATAAACCTCAATATACCGCTTAGGATTCTTCCACACAGTCCTTCCAACCCCTGGCCATGACTTCTCAACAACAAGATAGCCGCCTTCATTCACGCCTGCCTTGCTCCCATCCTCTCTAAAAATGCTAGGAACAACTCCCGGGAACGGAAAAGCAGCAGAACCGGGTTTCAAAGTAACAGCCCCAGGCAAAGGTGTAATCAAAATCCCGCCAGTCTCAGTCTGCCACCATGTATCAACAATCGGGCATCTTCCCCTGCCAACAACATTATAATACCAGACCCATGCCTCAGGATTGATCGGCTCACCCACAGAACCCAACAACCTTAAAGAGCTAAGATCATGCTTATCAACCCATTTCCTTCCCTCTCTCTCCAAAGCCCTGACAACAGTTGGCGCAGTATAAAACACGCTAACCTTATACTTATCAACAATCTGCCAGAACCTGTCCGGCTCAGGAAAAGTAGGAACTCCTTCAAACATGATAGACGTTGCCCCATTAGCCAAAGGCCCGTAAACAATATAGCTATGCCCTGTTATCCAGCCAATATCAGCAGTGCACCAGTATGTATCCTTATCCTTAAGATCAAAAACCCATTTAGTAGTTAAATAAGTATAAGCAAGATAACCTCCTGTAGTATGCAAAATCCCCTTAGGCTTCCCTGTTGTACCGCTTGTATACAAAATAAACAAAGGATCCTCAGCATCCATGGGAACAGCCTCGCAAGAAGCATCAACAGTTTTCATCTCATCATCCCACCAAGTCTCCTTCTTTCCCATCTTAACCTTCACGCCAGCCCTCTTATAAACAATAACAGACTTAATAGAAGAACATCCTTTCAACGCAATATCAACCTTTGCCTTAACAGGCACAACCTTGCCCTTCCTAAAACCAGCATCAGCTGTAACAAGCAGCTTTGCCTTGCAATCCTTGATCCTGCTATTCAAAGCATCCGCGCTGAAAGCGCTGAACACAATAGAATGAATAGCTCCAATCCTTGTACAAGCTAACATTGCAATCGGAAGAGCAGGCACCATGGGCAGATAGATGCAAACCCTGTCACCCTTCTTAACACCCTTCCTCTTCAGAACATTAGCAAACCTGCAAACCTCTCTCTGCAGTTCTGCATAAGTATAAGTGATGCTGTCCTCCTCAGGCTCGCCCTGCCATATCAAAGCAGCCTTATTCCTTCTCCATGAAGAAACATGCCTGTCAAGGCAGTTATAAGAAACATTAAGCTTTCCTCCCTCAAACCATTTAACAAACGGCTTCTTAGTGCACTTAAAAACAGATTTCCATTTCTTGAACCAATGCAGCTCCCCTGCAATCTTTCCCCAGAACTTCTTAGGATTCTTAACAGACTGATTATAGATTCTCTTATACTGGTTAAAACTCTTAACATGGGCATCCTTAACAAACTCTTTCGAAGGCTTAAACCTTCTCTTCTCAGAACTCATTGATAAAATAGTTTCCTTGCCCAAAACTTTCACCCCCTTTTAACAACTACTTCTGAGATAAAAGATATTTAAATGTTTGGTTTTAGAATTACCTATAACTCTTCTGCTTCTTAGACCTTGCCTTACCATGCCTGTTCGGCTTGGCAGCTTCCTTCCTTCTCACATCAGCAACCAAAAGATGCCTGTCATACTCTAAGAAAGGTTTCTCTAATTTCTTATC
>CEPX01167924.1_pt1 | contig 31554 bp, 27 predicted proteins | sample 361361 | NCBI WGS metagenome assembly CEPX01 (sample SAMEA2619974, study PRJEB7988) | marine metagenome | biome: marine biome (ENVO:00000447); feature: mesopelagic zone (ENVO:00000213) & marine oxygen minimum zone (ENVO:01000065); material: "saline water (ENVO:00002010), including plankton...
CAAAATCAAGTCCGGGGCCCAGTTCTCCTTTTTCTAAATTCTTTATAACTTCTTCGGCTGACTGTTTTGAATAAAGACCTGCTTCCTCAAGTTCACTAACGTCATCAACTCTGACGGTAAGCGCAATGCTTCCTGTGGAACTGGGAACTAAGTGATCCGCTGAAAGCAATTCAACTCCTTCCGGAACTATTAAACTGAAACCTACTTCTTCGTTTGTAAATGGAGTTCCCTCAGCTTCTGGTTCCTTAGGTTCTGCCTGAGCGCAGCTTGCAAGTAAGATGACGCTGATTGTGATAAGAGATTTTTTCATAGGACGGTAGGTTATCACTCTCACAAATATAAAAAAAGGCCCGCCGACACGGCGGGTCTTTGCTTCGCGCTATTTTCCTCTCCGCGAATCTGCAAATCATTCTTCCATCTCGAGCACCGCCGGCGGATCGGGTGGCGAATAGTCTGGCTCGGCCTCCTGCCACACTCCACTCACTGATACGACGAGCAGAACGATGGACAGGAAGGCCACAAAACCCAAAACGGTCAGAACGATTTTCCTAGGGACTTTCATTATCCCACCTCCAATGCAATTTGAAGTATCAAACTCGAACAGCGCATTTCCCAACCGCTACGTGCGGACAGGACGGTCAGGATACGTCAGAATTGTCAAATGCTCAATAAATTTGTATAAGAAATCCTTTATTACTTGACTCAGCTTCTTAGCACTCTAAAATGCCGACTGCTAGTTAACCCCATTTTATTATGTCTGATGTACCCCAACTTGCAGTAAAAATAGAGCCATTGGGCGATCGAGTAGTAATAATGCCTTTGGAAGCCGAAGAAGTTACAGCTTCCGGAATTGTTATCCCTGATACTGCAAATAAAGAGAAACCTTCCGAAGGAGTAGTTATTGCCATCGGTAAAGGTGGAGTAGGCAAAGACTGTGCCGATCCTTCCGCATTCCTTAAGGTCGGAGACAAAGTCCTCTTCGGCAAATACGCAGGAGATGACGTCAAACTTAAGTCCACAGAAGGCAAAGATATCGAAGTTAAAGTCCTTCATCTTGATTCCGTACTTGGAAAAGTTGTCTAACTTTTAACTTTTCACTTTTAACTTTTCACTTTCTTATTATGGCTAAGCAATTACTTTTCTCCAACGATGCACGCGAAAAAATCTTCGCTGGAGTGATCCAACTTACAAACGCAGTTAAATCCACAATGGGCCCGAAGGGCAGGAACGCTGTCATCGAAAAGAAGTTCGGCGGTCCTACTGTTACAAAAGACGGTGTCTCTGTCGCGAAAGAAGTAGAACTCGAAGATCCGTTTGAAAATACAGGAGCACAACTCGTTCGCGAAGCTGCTACTAAAACTAATGACGCCGCTGGTGACGGAACCACGACAGCGACAGTTCTCGCACACGCAATAATGGAGGAAGGACTGAAGCACGTTAGTTCCGGAGTTAATGCAATCTCTATGAAGCGCGGAATTGATAAAGCAGTAAAAGCGATTGTCGAGAAGCTTGAGGATATGAAGAAAGACGTTTCCAAAAAGGAAGAGTATGCAGCGGTTGCAAACATTTCCGCACAAGATCCTGAGGTAGGCGATACTATTGCAGAAGTTATTGAGCAAGCAGGTAAAGACGGTGTTGTTACAGTCGAAGCAGGTCAAACGCTTGGACTAGAGAAAGAGTACGTAGAAGGAATGCAGTTTGATAACGGATACATCTCTCCTTACTTTGTTACAGATACTGCAAAGATGGAGGCGGTCTTCGAAGACCCTTACATCCTGATTACAGATAGTAAAATTGGATCAATACAGGATATCCTTCCATTACTTGAAGGACTTGCCCAGAAAGGAAAGAAAGAGATTGTGATAATTTCAGAAAACGTTGAAGGAGAAGCTCTTGCGACTTTGGTTGTAAATAAACTCAGAGGGACATTCTCCGCACTTGCAATCAAAGCTCCTGCATTCGGCGATAGAAGAAAAGACATGCTCAAAGATATTGCAGCTCTTACGGGAGGACGAGTAATTTCGGAGGAAGTTGGTCTTAAACTAGAAAACGCAACGGTCGAAGATCTGGGAACGGCGCGAAGAGTGGTTGCTGACAAAGATAATTCGCTAATTATCGACGGTGGAGGAAATAAGGATGATATTGAATCTCGAATCGGAGAGATAAAGTCTGCACTTGATAAAACTTCATCTGACTTTGATAAAGAGAAACTGCAGGAGAGGCTTGCAAAGCTTTCGGGTGGAGTTGCAGTTATAAAAGTCGGTGCCGCCACGGAAGTTGAGCAAAAAGAAAAACAGCACAGAGTAGAAGATGCCTTGCAAGCAACTCGCGCAGCAGCCGAGGAAGGAATAGTTCCCGGAGGAGGCACAGCTTATATCCGCGCACTGGAAGTTTTGGATAAAGTGAAGACTGATGATGAGGATGAAGCAATCGGAGTTGATATTGTTAAAAACGCTCTTACGGCACCAACTAGAACTATTGCAGAAAATGCAGGAGTTGCAGGCGACGTTGTCCTGGATAAAGTTAAGAAGGCAAAAGGCAACGAAGGTTACAATGTTTTAACTGACAAGTACGAAGATCTTGTAAAAGCGATGGTTATCGATCCAAAGAAAGTAACACGCTCAGCACTCGAAAACGCTGCCTCAGTCGCATCAATGTTCCTGACTCTCGAAGTTGCTATTACAGAGATCCCAAAGGAAGAGCCTGCCATGCCCGCAATGCCGGATGGCGGAATGGGAGGGATGGGAGGAATGATGTGAAAATAGCAGCATGGTGCAATCAATTAGAACTATTGGGGGTCGCGGGTCACTGAACTGACTACTCAAAACTTCATTAACGTGAACTAGAGTCACAAGTCGCAAGACCTGTGACCAGTGACCCAAAACAGATCATTAACCAATACAAACCTAAATACTTCCGACCCCCAACACTCTAATTACCATTATTTTCTTTTTTTAAGAAAATCTCTTCTCCCCTCTTTACTTCATTCTCCAGCATGTAATCCGCCAACCTGTTCTCGATAGTATCTACAATTGTCCTACGCATTTCACGAGCTCCAAACTCTGCGCTGTATCCCTTTTTAACCAAATCGTTAAGGACCTCCTCATCGAGCTTAAGTGTAATACCCCTCTTGTCTTGCATCTCGCGCACAATGCTATCAAGCATCAAGATAGCAACTTGCTTGGCTTCTTCTTTACTAAGCGGATTGAAGAGTATCACTTCATCAAAACGGTTCATGAACTCCGGAGAGAATGCACCAGCCTTAAGGATATGATCGATCAGGCTTTGCTTAAATTCATCCGTATCAACCTTGGTTCCTTTGATCGCCGCATCTCGAACAAACAAAGCGCCCGCATTAGATGTGGCGATAATGATGGTGTTTCTAAAGTCAGTCTTTCCTCCGCTGTGATCTATCAAAAGTCCCTCATCAAGAATCTGAAGGAATAAGTTTAGAACATTTGGATGTGCCTTCTCGATCTCGTCCATAAGTATCAGCGAGAACGGCTTGTCATGCACTTGGCGCGCAAGAAAACTTCCATCTCCTCCTCCTGTAATACCCGCAACTGAATCTGGAGTGGAATACTCATTCATATCCAAACGTATCATGCTATCTGCAGATCCAAAGTATTCATCAGCTAAGATTTTTGCAGTATGCGTTTTTCCTATACCAGTTGATCCCAGGAATAAGAATGTACCAAGAGGTCTGGTGCCCTCGTGTATTTCCAAAGCCGCACGCTTAAGAGTGCCGGTCAAAGCATCTATCGCGCGCGTTTGTCCTACTATTCTTTTTCTAAGTGAATTTCCTAAATTCAAAACTCTCTGCTTATCGTCCTTATCCATCTCGGTCACATCAACTCTTCCTTTTTGTGAAATTATCTCTCTAATATGGCTCTCCTTAACAAACTTATCCTTCTTATCCTTCGCAAGCAACATTGCATCCTCTAATACCGACACGGCTTTCCCAGGGAATGACATTCCAGCTAGATACCTTTCCGACAAGCGCTTGATACTTTTTAGCGCACTGTAAGTAACTTGCACTCCAATTTCCTTCTGCAATTTGAAGGTTTGCTCCATTAAAACATAAACTGTTTCCTCTTCGCTCGGCTCTTCCACAATCATCTTTTCAAAATACTGATCCAAAGACGGATCGTTCTTTAGATAACTGTGGTAATCCTCTGTACTGATAATTCCAATAAGTTGGACTGCTTTTTCCCTGATAAACTTCGAAAGTATGCCACGAATATTTTCTCCACCCGATTTAAGCATCAACGCCAAATCCTGAATCACCAGAATGAATCTGCCCGATTGTTTAGCATCTTTTAGCGCATGCAAAAGAAATGCATCAGGGTTAGACGTACCCGAAAGAAGTTCTGCGGTCTTTAACATCAAAACTCTTGAATATGCCTTAGATTCGTCGCGTTCATTCCTGCGAATCGAGTACGCTATATTTTCCACAAGTGTTTTCTTTCCTACGCCAACTGGACCCATTATCAGCAAATCATGAAGATTGGATTTATTTATAATCCGAATCGCTTGTTTCTGTTCATCCTCATGAATACGAACATGGCGCTCAGCTGACCAAAGAACATGCTCACTCAAATCATCAGTAAGTCTATCCAACTCATCCGTATAACCCATTACCCATGACCTGCCAACTCCGCCAAATGTCCTAAGTAGTCCTTTTGTTGACCAAAAAGGAACTTTATCTTCGAACTTTCTATGGAAACTCTCCCACTTGAGGATAGCAAGCACGTCGTTAAATTCCAAGTCTGATTCGAAAAGCTCCTCGCGGAATCCTTGTTCATCTCTGAAAAGAAGTGCAAGTATTACTCCTGAATCTATTCTCGAACGACCCCATTCCTTCATTGCCTTGTATCCCTCCTTTACAAACTTCTCTATATCCGTAATCTCGGCTGCTTCCACAAGCAAAGTAGCACGCTTTAAAAACTCGTCCGGATCCTTGCCCATTTCTTTTACAATAAAGCTCCCTACCGGACTGGTTATGGATGCCTGAACCAAATCCAGCAAAGTGATTTTGGACATATCAGGAACTCCTCTTACTAACGCGTATGAAATGTGTTCGGCTTCATGCGTATTCCATCTGACTTTTTTACCTCTTCGTAAGAATGCCTGCTCCAGGAACATGTGAAATGCAAAAACTGGAAAAAAGAATAGAGCGCAAGCAATTGTAAGAGGCGGCAATCCTCCAGTAAGCCAAAGCATCACTCCCATCAAAGCTACAATAATTACATAAACAAGGAATGCAATATACCCATATAGTATTTTCATCAGGGCTCTGCCAGTTGCAAGATGCGTGCCGGTTATATCGAGTGGTTTTTGATTCACGTGAAGCTTCCGATTAGATAAAAGAGGTCCGCCACAAGCAGGAGCGGGAAGAAGATCCAAACTGAAAATATGAATATGAATATTCCCAAAACAATCAGCTCTACAATTACTCCAATTAGAAAAGCTACACTTCTAAATATTATTCCAATAACGCGTGAAGTCATGTTCAAAGTAAATGCCTGCGCGATAATACCTATATTGAAACCTTTCTCGGGATACTTATCTGTTATGCTTTTCCAAGGAGACAAAAATGTTCGAATAAGGAACATGAATGAAAATATTTCATTGAAGGTGGATATGTAGCTTTTTCCTGCCTTCAAAATGGTTACCGGCATCTCCAGAAAATACCAGGACAGAAATTCTGCGAGAACTCTGCTCAATGTACCCGGGCCTTTTAAGATTGTATTTACTGACATTGGGCTCAATTAATCAGACAATTATACCAGAATTTCACACTAATTTGAATTGTACATAAGTGCTTGATACTACAACAAAGCAATAATACTTAAAATTTCTGTAATTAGGTACTCAATTAAGCTAAAGTGTCTCCCAATATGCCGCCATTCATAGTATTCGAAGGCCCTGATGGTAGTGGAACATCGCTTCACGCCAAGTTGCTCTATAAGCGTCTTTTAGAAGCAAAGCTATCAGTTATTTCAACTTTTGAGCCAACCGACGGACCAATAGGTTCAATCATTAGAGAAAAACTCAAATCACATGATGAAATACCTCCCGATGAACTTCAGAAGTTATTTGTAAAAGACCGCGAGTGGCATATTTCAGAAGTTATAAAACCTGCACTTGAAGTGGATTCAATTGTAATCTCTGATCGCTATTACCACTCCACAATTTGCTATGGGAAAGCACTGGGACTTGATGAGACAAAGCTAAAAAACCTGAACAAAGATTTTATTCAACCTCAAGTCGTATTCTTTCTTCTTCCTCCTTTTGAAGTATGCAAAGAAAGAATGAGCAGACGAGAACACCACGACTCGCTGGAAGGTAACGAGCTTCAGATGCAGGTTTATGAAATGTATAAAAAGATGGCAGAGGAAGATCCATCCATAATTGTTGTTGATACGAGCGGAGAGAAAGAGGATGTTGCTGAGAGTATTTACAAGCATGCTTGTGAAAAATTGGAGGTGCTAGTTAAAAGTTAAAAGTGAAGAGTTAAAAGTTATTTTTATAACACTTTTCACTATTAACTTTTCACTTTTAACTTTCCCCACATTCCACTAGCCCAAACCAGGCTCCTAGCCCTATAATCCACACATGTCAGCAACAATCCTTTCCGGCAGAGAAGCTGCAGACGCATTGCTTAATGAGCTAAAACCTAAGGTCAAGAAGCTGGATCCCAAACTTGTTATCGTTCAAGTTGGTGAAGATCCGGCAAGCGGGAGTTACATTAAACAAAAATTTATAAGCTGCGAGAAAGTGGGATTGCGTTCGGAACACAAGCACATGCCAGAAAGCACTTCTCTTGAGGAGCTTTTGAAAGTCATTGATGATTTAAACAATGACAATGACGTCAGTGGTTTCATAGTCCAAGTGCCCCTGCCTGATCATCTGAATGACAAAATCCCACAAATAACACGCGCGGTAGATCCTAGCAAAGATGCAGACGGATTCGGCGCTTATAACTTAGGCAAGATGTTCCTTTCAACTGAGTACGAGCACCTCCCGCCCGCAACTCCATCAGGAATAATTCGAATGCTTGAGCACTATAAAATTCCTATTGAAGGAAAACACGCAGTTGTAGTTGGAAGAAGCAACATCGTTGGAAAGCCTATTGCCATAATGCTATTAAACCGCGGAGCAACCGTTAGTGTCTGTCACAGCAAAACTCCTGACATTGGATCTATAACTTCGCAGGCTGATATACTCATTGCTGCTGTCGGGAAACCTAAGTTGATCACAGCTGATATGGTAAAAGATGGAGTCGTTGTAATCGATGTAGGCGTTAATAGAACCGACGATGGATTGTGTGGAGATGTTGATTTTGAAGAAATCGAAAAGAAGGCATCTGCAATTACTCCGGTTCCAGGTGGCGTGGGACCAATGACTGTTGCAAGTTTAATAAGAAATTGTGTTAATGCAAAAGAGAGGCAGGTTAGTGCCTAATTTTTCTACTCTTTTCTTTTAGACCCAACATTCTACGGACACAATCGCGAAATTCTCTGCTTGCACTTAATAGAATTGTAAAATTCTCCCCTCTTTATTTTATCGCATAATGCAGGCATGCAAGTTTTGGCCGCCACCATGGATATGCATTTATTTTTAGGAGGATTTTTCTTTTCAGATAAAAACCTCTCTCCCTTTACCCTTTTGCAAATCTCTGGATCTTCTCTTTCGACTGCCAAGTTTTGATAACAATAATCCTGTGGATCTCCATGTTTATGTGCACATGGATCATCATTAACTTCTTCCGATGATGAATAAACCTTCACAACACCTGTTTCTGCTGCAGGCTGATCCGGTACAGGGGATTTAAGAAGCTCAGTTGAACTACAAGAAGCAAGCAAGACCGATAGCGCTGACACAGTTATCATCCTCTTCATGGAGGATATGATAGCACATAGACGACCTCACCCCCTAACCCCCTCTCCTCTGCGGAGGAGAGGGGGAACTATGCTAACTGCGTAGCTCCCCTCTCCTGTTTACAGGATAGGGGCCGGGGGTGAGGTCGCTCAAGACAAAAGAAAGAACAATCCCCTTGCGATCCAAAAAATAATCTGTAGAATATCTTCGTGGAAGACCTACCTCCTCCCAATTTTTGGCCTTTAGGACTCTACTCCTCTAGGCGGCTTTGTGCTTTTTGTTTTCCCAAGCTTGCCTAATGTGTGGAGTAATAGCCGTCTCCGGGTTCCGCGATGTTATCCAAGACCTATATGACGGACTGATTATGCTCCAGCACAGAGGACAAGATGCAGCAGGAATCATTACATACAACAACCAATTTCATTTAAAGAAAGCAAACGGGCTTGTAAGGGATGTGTTTCATGCAAAGTCTATTGAGCGTTTGCGAGGACCAATGGGAATAGGACACGTTAGATACCCAACAGCAGGATGCTCAAGTGAATTTGAGGCTCAGCCCTTCTTCATTTCAACTCCATTTGGAATAGGCCTTGCCCACAACGGAAACCTAACCAACTCTCCAGAACTTCGTAAACGTTTAGTTGAAAAAGATTACAGGCATTTAAATACGAACTCCGACTCGGAGATTCTTTTAAATGTATTCTCCGTGGCCCTTCGAAACCAGAAGCCAAAGGGCAAACTAAGTCCTGATGATATGTTTGGGGCTATCAGTAATGTTTTCCGCCAATGCAAAGGTGCATATTCCGCTGTGGCTCTGGTTGGAGGACAAGGAATTGTCGGCTTTCGCGACCCACACGGTATCCGACCACTTCAACTTGGAAAGAGAAAGTTTGGGATGAAGGAAGAATATATTATTGCATCTGAAAATACTGCATTCAGAGGACTTGATTTTGAATTTGTCCGTGACATTAATCCCGGCGAGGCTGTATTTATAGATAATAAAAATAGATTGCATACCAAGCAAATTAGAAAAGGCTTTCTTAATCCTTGTATTTTTGAGTGGGTCTATCTCGCTGCTCCTGATTCTACAATTGACGGAGTTAACGTTTATAAGGCACGAATTCGCATGGGCGAATATCTTGCCAAGCAAGTCAAAGAATTAGGAGTCAAAATAGATACAGTTATTCCGGTTCCAGAAACCGGCAGGCCTATGGCAGCAGGGCTAGCAGATAAACTCAAGGTTAGATATCGTGAAGGCTTGATCCGAAATAGATATATAACAAGAACATTTATTATGCCAGGCCAGGACATACGCAAGCGATCACTCCACTTTAAGCTTCATCCAATTGAGCTAGAGTTTAAAAATAAGAATGTTTTGCTCGTTGACGATTCCATAGTACGAGGAAACACCAGCAAAAAGATTGTCGCATTAGTTCGTGAAGCAGGTGCAAAGAAAGTTTATTTTGCTTCTACTGCCCCTCCAATTATTTGCCCAGATCCATATGGAATAGATCTGCCTACAAAAGAGGAACTAATTGCCTCTAATTTATCACCAAAAGAAATCTCTAAACATATGGGCGCAGATTGGGTGTTTTATGGAAAAATTGAAGATCTGCATAAAGCAGTTCAATATGGAAACAAGGATATCAAGAAGTTTTCCGAGGGTTGCTTTACATGTAAATATCCAACTCCCGAAGTAGATGCAAAGCTTCTTAAGTCACTCGGTTACTCACGAAACAAATCCAGAGACCATTTTGTTCATGATCTTGATGATGATGCTACAAAAATGATGACGCTAGTATGAAGGTATTGCTTATTTCATCTTCGGCACGCGGACATTCAATAGCCGATGCACTTGCACGCAGTCCTCAGAAACCTGAGATTGTTTCTATCTGCCCATCGACCAATCCCGGCATAAAGAAACTTTCGATTGAACAACATGTAATGGATATTATGGATTTCGAAGGAATTCTTAAGATCGCTTCTGACACTAAACCCGACTTTGCGATCATAGGTCCCGAAGATCCTATTGGAGGAGGTCTAGCAGATGAACTGGAGAAGATCGGCATCCGAAGCATAGCTCCCAAGAAGTCACTCTCACGTATTGAATCCAGTAAAGGATTCACCAGAAATTTGCTTAATAAATACGGCATAGATGCCTCACCTAAGTTCAAAGTTTTTGGCTCCACAGAGGCATCATCTTTGAGTACCTTTATTGCTCAGGATTTAGGTGGTGAGTTTGTAGTTAAATATGATGCTCTTAAGGGTGGCAAGGGAGTTAAAGTCAGTGGAGAACATTTAAATTCAGTTGAAGAAGGTGTTGCCTACGCAAAAGAGTGTATCGAGGAATGTGGATCTGTTGTTGTTGAAGAAAAGCTGGTTGGTCCTGAGTTTTCTCTGATAAGTTTTACATCAGGTTTACAAGTTGTAGACACTCCTGCAATTCAAGATCACAAGAGGGCATACGAAGGAGATACGGGGCCAAACACCGGAGGTATGGGTACGTACTCAGACGCTGATCACTCACTCCCCTTCTTGGAAGCCTCTGACATTGCACGAGCTTCAGAAATTAATAAACTTGTTGCTGACGCTCTGATGAAAGAATGTCCCGAGCACCCAGAAGGATACGTTGGTTTTTTGTATGGAGGATTCATCTTAACGAAGACTGGAGTTAAAGTTATTGAATACAACTGCCGTTTAGGTGATCCCGAAGCGCTCAATATTATGCCTCTCTTGGAATCTGACTTTGTATCTATATGCTTAAGCATGCTGGATGGAAGCTTATCTAAAGATATGGTTAAATTCGCTAACAAAGCGACTGTATGTAAATACATTACTCCTGAAAGTTATCCTGTGAGCAAAGATCAGAAAGGAGAAAGAATCATCCTGCCTCCAGTGCCAGACAATGTTGTAGTTTTTCACGGAGATCTTTCAGAAGATCAGGAAGGTTTACTTTTGGGGGGATCTCGAACCGCAGGTGTGGTAGGTCTTGGAGCAACGATTGAACAAGCCGAACACCTCGCTCAAGCATTCTGCGAACAGGTGACTGGTCCTGTTCGGTTTCGTCCGGACATTGGTTCAGACGCATTAATTCAGCAAAGAGTTCTTCAGGCGAAAAGTATCCGTACAGAGGATCAACATAATACGGCGACTGTAGCGTAACAGTAGTATGAGATGGATTGGATCCAGTCTCATCGGTGTAGAGTAAATGCTTAACTTTGTTTAATTGATCAGCAGTTAGCCTATGCCTTTGTGTTTCTATTAATGCTATAAGATCCGGCAGGTTAGACGGCGAAACTTTACCATCTGAAAATCCATCTATCATCTGATCCAGCGTCTGTGGACACCATTTATATTTTTCTTTGCGATTATCAGTAGACATAAGAGACGAGCATTCTACATTAATGTATACCACATTCAACTAATAACTAAGGTATATGCCTCCGAAGCCCTGCATAAGCAGGGCAAAGGGGTATACAATACCCTCCAATGAAACGAGTCGATTTAACTACAATCCTGATTCCATTCGTATATTTCATAGCAGGAGCAACATCTCTTGCTGGAGTAGCTACGACTTTCTATTACAAACAGGACCTTCAGCTGACTATTGTTCAAGTTCAAATCCTTGCGTCCATAGCAATTATTCCATGGAGCATTAAACCGATTTATGGGTTTTTGTCTGATCGTCAGCCGATTTTTAAACTTAGACGCAAGCCATACCTTTTCCTTGCAGGACTTTTCGGATCTGCCGGATATCTATCACTTGCAACATGGGTAACAAGTTTTAATGGAGCATTATTCTCGATCTTGCTCTCTGGACTTGGATTTGCCTTAGCTGATGTCATCGTTGATGGAATTGTTGCTGAGAGAAGCAAGAGCCAAAAAGCGGCTGGAAAACTCCAGAGTATTTGCAGGGCTGCCATTATGCTAGGAGCTTTGGCTGTAGCTTATCTTTCAGGAATTCTTGTGGAAGCAATTGGCGCCAGAAATGTTTTCTTTATAACGGCCACTCTTCCGCTATTCACATCATTCTTTGCAATATTTATTTCGGAGTCACCAGAGCTCATTGCTAAGTTCTCGTTCAAACAAACTTGGTCTAGTTTAAAGAAGGGAATGTCACCAGCTCTTTTCTGGGCCGTACTCTTCCTATTTATTTGGAGGGCTACTCCTTCAAGTGGTGGAGCATTAAGTTATTACATGATCGATGAACTTGAATTTAGTCCGGAGTTTTTTGGGAGGCTTGCTATGATCAGTTATGCCATGGGAATAGTTGGCGTTGTAATATTTAGAAAATTCCTGATATCAATTCCGCTCAAAAAACTTTTCTTTTGGATAATAATTGCAAGCGTGATTCTGAGTTTGCCAACTATTGGATTAGTCTATGGTTGGTATGAGTATCTAGGAGTCAGCGCAAGATTCTTTGCAATGGCAGACACTCTGATTTCCGCACCTCTGAGTGAGATTGCATTCCTTCCGCTTCTTGTGCTTGCAGCCAGACTTTGCCCCAAGGGAATTGAAGCCACTATGTTTGCAATTCTTGCGTCAATAATGAACATAGGGCTTGCAGTATCTGATCTTGGAGGAGCTTGGCTTGTTTCGATGTTTGATGTTCATCAAGCAACAGAAACTTTGGCCGCTAACTACACACACCTTGATAAAGTCCTTTGGATCGCAATCCTCTCCTCCTTCCTCCCGATGCCGCTTCTTCTTAAACTGCCTGACGTTAGAGTCAGCGAAGAAAAGTTACCTGAAGTTGTACCATCAGCCCAGCAGAAGGTTGTAAGTACCGGGCAGGAGGATAAAAGGGAAATTGCTTAAAAAGTCGCAGGTCGCAGGTCGCAAGAGTGGTCAAAGGTCGCAAGTCACAAGTCCTGCGACCTGAGACTTGTGACTGGCCCTGTGACATGCGACTTGTGACGTTCGACAGCCCGTACTAATAATTTGTTCTAGTACAACTTAATTATTCTAACTTTTCCTCACTCCCCAGCCATTTTCTCCTCTTGCTCCTTTTCTTTTAGGGCTTCGATAATTCCGCTTAAGTTGCCCTCAAGAATGCCGGGGAGATTGGAGAAATTTTGACCGATCCTATGGTCAGTAACGCGATCCTGAGGGTAATTGTATGTACGGATTTTTTCTGATCTGTCGCCTGATCCAATTTGTCCAAGTCTCATATCTCCTCTTTCTTTTGAAAGCCTCTCTTGCTCAGCTGCGTACAAGCGGGAGCGGAGGATGCTCATGGCGCGCGCCTTATTCTTGTGTTGGCTTTTCTCATCCTGACAACTGACTGTGATGCCGGTTGGTTCGTGCGTGATTCTGACCGCGGAGTCAGTCGTGTTAACCGACTGTCCTCCCGGTCCGCTTGATCTGAAAACATCAACCCTCAAATCTTCAGGATTTATTTTAACGTCTACCTCTTCGGCCTCCGGAAGTATCGCAACTGTTGCAGCTGATGTGTGAAGTCGACCTTTGCTCTCGGTAACTGGAACACGTTGAACTCTGTGCACTCCTGATTCGAATTTGAGCTTTCCATAAGCTCCGTCTCCTTGAATCTCACATATTACTTCTTTTAATCCCCCACTATCCGCATCTGCTTTACTTAGAACTTGCATTTTCCAACCTTGTTCTTCTGTAAACCTTAAATACATCCTGAGAAGCTCCCCGGCAAATAATGCCGCCTCCTCTCCTCCCGTACCGGCCCTGACTTCTAGAATAACGTTCTTACCATCATCAGGATCTTTTGGAATCAAATGCACTTTCATTTCTTCTTCAATCTGAACCATTCTTTCTTTCGCTTCCTCCGCTTCTTCCTCCGCAAGAACCTTGAGCTCCGCATCATCACCAACTTCATCAACTGTTGCAATAGCCTTCTCGCATTTTTCATATTCATCAATCAATTTAATCAAAGGTTCCAGATCGGAAATCCTTTTTCCAATTTTTGCGATCTTCTTTGGGTTACCTAGCACTTCCGGATCCTGCATTTGATTTTGCAGTTCAGCATATTCTTTAGCCAACGTGCGGGCTTTATTAATCATAATAATTAATAGTTAGTAACGAACTTTTTGTCGATCATCTACATTAAACTCATAACAATGTTTGCCTGCGGGGTGCTCCCAGAAAACGTCGAAGTCATAAGTAGCAGCTCCATCAAACACAGCACAAAGAGTAAAATTCTTACTGTCCCTGACTCCATAAGTGTACATTTCACCGGTAACAGGATCATGCATATTGATTCTTCTTTGTCTGGCCTCGCTTGAAACAGCTCTCAGAGATTCTGGAAGCGACTTCATCTGAGACCTTTGGGCATCATAAGGCATTCCTCCGTAAACAATCTGATATATCTCGCCTGTAATTGCCTTGAGGTCTTCGACTCTTCTTTCATCAAACTTTCTGGACCTCTCCTGCATTGGGGATCCGATGATGAATGCGCCCCATACCAAAGCAACAACAACTGTTACTGACGATAGTACTAAGAATAATCTTCGCATTTTTTTAGCTTCTTTTTGTTTAGGCTCAAGCTTCAAAGAAATAAAGAAGTAAGCAAAAGTGCCAACGGACAAATACAAAATCACAAATACCTTCAGAAGGAATCGCACCGAGAGCTCGCCCTCCAATAGATAGAAAACCAATGTAATCATTGTCCCAACCACCGCGGCTGACGCGACTAGTAATGTCAGATACGTAAGCCATCTTCTAATGCCGCTGACCACGCGCTCTGGATGCTCAAGCATTTCTTTAATAACATTTTTCTGCATCCAAAGGAGCAGTGGGAACGAAACTATAATTGCAGCCATTGATCTGCGAATGGACGCAAGTTCGAAGTCCCCTCTTCTCGTTCCCTCAATTGCAACATCAGGAAAGAGCCTGTGAATGTATGTAAAGAATAGGAAAATTAAACTGATTAAAGTCGTATAAAGGAATCCAAATATCAGCAAATGGAAAAATGCTTCCCTTGCTCCACCCGTATCATGCGGAAAAGGTACTGCCATATCCAGAGCCTCCTCAGATAGGGCATGAATAACATCCTTCTCCTTCCAGCCGTTTGCAATCAGCATCATTCTGATTGTGTTGTGATCAAGGCCCTTCTTGCGTGCATGGGCGATAAAATCTTGGAGTTTTGAGTCAGACATAGTGAAAACATTCTATACTTAGATCTATGAGAATACTACTCGCTATGTCCGGCCCTTCGACGAGCTCAGGACCTCTACGCGATTTCATCATGTATTTAACTAATCTATGAGAATTCTTCTTGCTATATCCGGTGGTATAGATTCAAGCGTCATTGCCTATATTCTTAAAGGTAAGGGGCATGACCTCGTTGGAGTTAGATTCAATTTGTGGACTGACCCGCTGGCTCCGGCAGAAGCACAATTGCTTTCGAACAAATGCTGCGATGCTCAAAGCGCTGCAAGAGCCAAGCATGTTTCTGAAGAGCTCGACTTCCCTCTTCATAACATTGATCTGAGTGAAACCTTTAAACGTGAAGTTGTTGATTACTATTTGGAAGGATGCAAGTCAGGCACGACTCCAAACCCATGTGTAAAGTGCAACAAGTGTGTAAGGTTCGAGGCATTGCTTGAGTTACTTAAAGATTTTGACTGCGAGAAGCTTGCGACCGGCCACTATGCTCAAATCAAAAAGAAGAAGGATCGGTTTGCACTTCTTGAAGGAAAAGATAAAAGCAAAGACCAAAGTTATTTCCTTTATAAACTGACTCAGGAGCATTTGTCCAAACTTATATTCCCGCTTGGGAATCTGACTAAAAACCGGGTTTATAAGCTCGCAAAGAAATACCACATTCCATTGGACAAAGAGACTTATCGCGAAAGTCAGAACCTTTGTTTTTTTCCGGAGAAAACTCCACTTGAGTTTTTAAAGAGACACCTTAAAAAAGATCTTAAGCAGGGTGATATTGTTACAAAGGATGGAAAGAAAGTTGGTGAACACAAAGGCCTCCCTCTTTATACGATAGGCCAGAGACGGATTGGAGTTGGAGGGCTCGAAGTTCCTCTGGAAGTAATCGAGAAGGATACAAAGAATAATCGCCTGATAGTGGCTGAAGCTAGTACTGAAAAAGTGAGCACAATTTGTGTACAAGATTTAAACTGGATATCCGGTATTCCGCAAGCTAAAGGGCTCAAGTGTAAGTGCAGAACCAGGTCACTTTCACCGCTTAAGAAAGGTACATACTCGTCAAATAAATTCATATTTAGTAATCCCCAGCCTCCTCAAGCTCCTGGACAATCACTGGTTTTGTATAAGGGAAATGAGGTGCTTGGAGGCGGGATTATGACAAATTAACTACTGCGCTACTGCACTACTGCGCTATAATCCGCCTCCTCATTCAGACTCATTTCTGCTATAATATCTTGATCGCTGAACCTAATCGCCGACATCAGGCCAGATACGATAAAGAGGGAAACATCATACTCCCTTCTTCGGGTGAAGACGCTCCTGAGGTGGTTAATGAGGAGCCTAATAACGAATGGTCCTGGCAGTATGCACAAACTTGGGAAACGACTGAGGAGCCTAAAGTTAAAGGACGTAAAAGAGCCAAGGCGAAGAAACTTGTCGGAGAATCTGTAAGCCGCATCTGCGATTCCTTGTACCAGTGCAGGCAGTCAGTTCATGGCAAACTTACTAATGCCGCAAAGGAAGTCGTGAAAGAAGGAAAGCATCAATGCAGGTGGACATTGCACGGAACAAAAATGTCGCTTAAGTGCGGAAGAAAAGAATTCAGGAATTCTACGAGACAAACGTGGGCATTCCTAACTCAGCCTGTATGGATTCCCAGAAAAAATAAGGAACCAAAAGAAACCAGCAGAATGAAACTTTTCCTAGTGGACACAATTAGATTTGGAGGAACTTTTGCAACTATCTTTGTTGCGCTTTTCGTTGCTCTTAACTACCAGAGTTTTATAGAGATCGCCGCAACTCATATTAAACCTCTCCAGCATGCAAGAGCCGTAAATGCTCTCACTGATTCTGTAAATACAGCGCTTAGGGAGAAACTAATGAAGAGCCCGACTTTGGCAGTAGCGGGAGGTGATGATGGAAATCTCTTGAGCTTTCTGCCAGCTATCGGTCCTCCGGAAAACAGATTAATAGTTCCAAAGCTAGGGCTTAACATTCCTTTGGTCACACCATCTTACGATTCTCTCCTGAGAGAAGATTGGATTCAGGTAGAAAAAGATATTCAGGAGGCACTGGCATTGGGAGTGGTGCACTACCCGGGAACAGCAAAACCAGGACAGGCAGGTAACTTCTTTGTTACAGGACACAGCTCGTACTATCCCTGGGCAACGGGAAAATTTAAAACTGTATTCGCGAGATTGCCGGAGCTTGAACCAGGCGATGAGTATTGGATATATTACGGAGGTGACAAACACCGATACATTGTCAGATCCAAAAAGGAAGTAAGGCCTTCCGATGTAACAGTCTTAGACCAGCCGATTGATAGGCGCATTGCTACGCTGATGACTTGTACTCCAATTGGAACGACCTTAAGGCGATTGGTAGTCTCTGCAGAAGAAGTCGATCCTCAAACCGGAATCGCAATGGAAGTGGGAGATCGCGGGTCTAGGCCAAGGACAAGAGTAAAGACGGAGATGCTGCCTATATAAACAATTGACAATTGACAATGGACAATTGACAATTGATTAGGCTTCAAAAGCCTTTTGATCGTTTTTAATGCCGCTGTGGTGGAATGGTAGACACTAGGGACTTAAAATCCCTTGGACATTAGTCCGTGCTGGTTCGAATCCAGCCAGCGGCACCACCTCTGAGGGAACCTACGGTTCCCCCAGTACCCCCTCCCTAAAAGGATTCGCTCCAGCGAAAACAAGTTTCCGCTTAGCGATAGTTTTATAAGATTGCCTTGTTGATTTTAGCCAACGGTACCATCATACAATATATGAAAGTATTGCTTATTACGGGCCCCGGAGGCTCAGGAAAATCTACTGTTGCTGAAATGATCGCAAGCCAGAATGGTTTTGTATATCTGGATGGGGACAATGAAGATACCGAATTTTTTCCGAATGGGAATCAATGGCTCCCGGAGAATGTAGAACTACTAAGGAAAGCTCATGATAAAATTCTAAATAAAGTGAGAGCATTAATTGATAAAGGTAATAATGTAGTTATTGATTACATAATCTTTGGTCAATACGAAGGGTTCATAAAATCATTTCGTAATGAGTTTGGCGATAATTTTTCTGTTAAAGTTTTATTTCCCTCATTTGAAAAAATGGCAAAAAGAGATGCAGAGCGTAAATGCTGGACTACTGGAAAAGAAAGGATTGAAACTGTGCACTCAGAGTTTGAAGCACTAAAAGATATAATTGGCGAAGAAAACTATTTAGATACTTCTGAACAGAGCCCAGAAGATACTGTGCAAGATATTATTTCAACTCTAACTAAATAGTAACCTGAAACCCACTCCCTCTGTATGTACAATGCCTGCCTGCCGGCAGGCAGGTACATACAGTACCTATCACTCAATAATCACAGCCGAAGATGTCGGAGAAGTAAGCACAGTCCCAACAGGATTTTCCAGTTTCAGGTTAATCCTTTCTCCTGAATCATTGATATCATCAACAATTAGAGGAATCGTAAATGACTTCCTTGCTTCCCCCGGGCCGAAGGTAATGGTACCGGATACAGCCTCATAATCTGCATTCACAACTGCAGTGCCTCCATCTGTTTTGTAATCGGTAGAGACCGTACCGCTTGTACCTCCTACTCTGCTTATTTCAACGGTGGCTATTCCGGATCTTTCACTGGCTGTAAATGTAGATCTGTAGAACTTAATTGAACCTGATCCAAATGTTCCGACTTCATCGTCAATTATTGTAACCACTGAGGATACGTCAGGAGTCGTGGTTCCTACAGGATTGCTCAGATCCAAATTGAAAGTCTTGTTACCGTTAATATTCGTATTGTTCCTTAATTCAATACTGAATGTTTTCTCTGTCTCACCGTCGGCAAATGTAAGAGTGCCATTAGCAGGAGTGTAGTTAGTGGTATTAGCGGTACCGTGATTTGTTGCGTAATCGATCTTGACCTCTCCCGCCGGGTCGCCGGCTCGCACGACCTTCACAATCAATGAGCCTCCATTATCCGGAGCAGAATAGGCCAACGCAGAAAATGCAACAGCTTTTGCTTCAACATCTGCAGATTCCTCATCGTCCTTGATTGTCAAAGTTGCTGTGTTGGGAGTAGTAAGCTGTGCTCCTCCGGTTGGATTGGTAATTGTCATATTTATTGTCTCATCACCTTCTGCGATTTCATCATCCTTTATCCGAATCAAAAATGTAGAACTGGTCTCATTTTCGGAGAATCGAATCGATCCGGTCACAAGTTCATAGTCCTCCCCTGCTTTTGCAGTTCCACCGGTTAACGTATAATCAACTGTTACAACGCCTGTCTTACCCCCCGTCCTAACAACAGTCACAGTCGCAGACCCTTCATCTTCATCAGCCGTAAACTTGTCTATTGTGAAACGAACTAAGCCTGCCGCATTGCCTGTTCTGAAAGAAGTTGTTGTTGAAGTTGTGGATGAAGTGGAAGTAGTGCTTGAATCAGTCGTTGATGTAGAAGAGGTATCTGATGTGCTTGAAGTAGATGCCGCAAGCGAGTTTGAACTGTTTGATGCAGACTCCGGCGACACATAAAGCATCAACTCATCTCTGAGTCTTTTCATAATAACTGCAACTTGTCCTCTTGTCACGTTATCATTTGGACCAAAGTTTCCGTTTCCATATCCATTTATTATTCCCGCTGCGTTTAACTCTCCAACGGCCTCATCATAATACGATCCGTACTCCACATCAGAGAAAATACTGGACCCGAGCGTTGTGGCGACTGCTCCGGTAGTAACAACTCCAAAAAGAAGTCCTGCGAGAAATACTCCTGTGGATCGAATAGATTTTCCCATGGAAAAAGGGGGTAATAGACACTACCAATGATAAAACTAGAAATGATATTGGTAAACCCCGAATTCTTAAACAGCTGTGTGGCCTCCGTATGCTGCATTTCTTAATATCCTAGCCTGATTTTTTTGAATATCACTCAATCGCAAGCAAGCCAAATCTTGCTCTTCCGGTCCCGCAAACAAGACTTCTGATCCTCCGATTGGAACACTCCACTGATATCTACTCTCTCCGGTCCTCTGATAACTTCCGGTCCTCTGATAACTTACTAAAGGATAATCCACTGCTCTACCTGTTAATTCGCCTGCTGGGATTACTATTCTTATCATCCCCGAATCTGCATCTCCATCTTGCTTGAGTAAGTCTGAATCATTTACATCAGGAGTCCCTTCTATACCAAATTTCTCCATTAGGCTTGCTACACTTATACCATATACATTTTTAAGCCATTTCATTGCATCTTCTGGGTTTTTTGAAATCTTGAGCTCGGAATCTCCATTAAGTGATTCAACTAATGCCTTTTCATCAACCGGTCGTTCCGGAGTTTGTTTGTTTGTTTTTTTAGGCTGGTCGTCGGTGCCTTTCCACCATTCACCAACCGTTCCTATAAATCCCATACTTATATTATACACAATTTGCTTCAAATCGTCAATTATGCTATAATATCAACGCAAATGAACACAATAGCCCAAATTGTACTCCACCCCTTTTCCACGAGACGCTCGAAGGCGAGATCGAGGGCTATCGGTTGGTTAGCACTGGCTGTAATGATCCTGGCAGGATCCACCTTCACATCATTTGGAAAACAGCTAACAACCGTATTCTCTCCGCTTTCAATGATATTCGTAAGCGAGGGACTGATGTTTGTATTTGCAATCATTTCATTTGGATTAATACCGTCGCTCAAGAAAATATTCTCTCTTAAATCAAAATTTATTTTGCCGCTTTTGTGTATTGGAGTTATAAACGGTATAGCCTCCCCATTCTTGTGGTTCTTCGGGCTTCAGTACACCAATGCTGTTAACGCAGAAATATTTGGAAAATCTGAAATGCTTTTCTTAATTCTTCTTTCCGGAATATTTCTGCATCAAAAATTTAGGAGTGAACATCTTGTCGGCGGAAGCATAATCTTGCTTGGTCTTTTGATTGTAACTATGAAAGGCTTTTCGGATGGATTCACTTTTCAAATGGGAGACGCGATTATCTTGTCTGCAGCCCTTCTTTACGCATCAGGCGGAATGATGGTTAGAATAAAACTTCACCACATGGATCCTGAGGTTCTGATTTTGGTCAGATCGCTTTGTGCCATTGCTTTCTTCTTTGCATTGTCACCATTCATAGAACATCCATTTATTTTGGAAGCGCGTGAATTTCCATTTGAACTAATTCCTGCGCTAATAGGATTCGGTCTTATTGCACGATTCCTTACTATGTTCTCTTTCTACGAAGCTATCGAACGCTTACCCATTGCGACATTCTCCACAATGGCGACCCTAACGACTGCGGGCTCTGCATTCTTTGCATACATTTACTTAGGCGAAATCCTTCATTGGTATCAATTGGTCGGTGCGGCTCTGATAATTCTTGGTGCTGTTTTTGTCCACTTGAATGGATTGCATCACAAAGAAAAGCATATGGAGCATCATTTGAAGTCGCATCATAGGCATCATATCTAAGAAGCTAGTAAACCTTAAGCGCAACCGACACCATCTTTGCCATACTTGCTCTGTTCACAGGATCCCAAGGGCCAAACTTGGCCTTAGGATTTCCTTCTGAATCTGAGTAACCGGAAACGACTCCGTCTTTTGCTGCAGTCTCGACGGCTGATGCAAATTCCATCGTTGCCGGTACGTCTGTGAATTTGGTACCCGAAGATTCTTTGAACCTGACATCAAATGCTTGGAGCAAAGTAACAACCACCTCTGTTCTAGTTGCCGGTCGCCTGAGGTCTATAGTTCCATCTGAGTATATCGCCCACCCTTCACTCTCCGCACATTTTATGTAAGGCTCCGACCAACTACCTTTAACAGAATTGTTCTTCAATTCATCACTGCACTTAAGTTTGCCAAAGTCACCCGATGCGCTAAAAGTGATCTTTGCCAGCTGCTCGATTGTGACAGGATCTGAAGGACCGAATTCTCCTTTAGGAGTTCCATCTGCATCTTTGTAACCGGAGATAATCCCCTTCCCTGCAACCTCTTCAACCGCCTCGGCAAACCAAGCTGACCAAGGAACGTCCTTCAGCTCAATTTTATTCTTGCCATCCATGAACACTACTAATCCCTCTTTCGGAGCAGATGCTTTTAATACATCCTCTTCGCTTACCGGAAACATCTCATCATTTTCCTCCATCTCACTTTCCTCTTTCAAAATTGCATTCTGGTTTGATATATAATCTAGATCTGGCTTTAAGTACTTAAGTTCAAGTAAATCCTCTAGAACACCAGCAATTGTGATGGAGGGAACTAATATTACTGCCAGAACTAATATCACTCTAAGGCGTCTCATTGCATTCATGATACCATGATTTAACTAACAACCAACAACTAACAACAAGTTGTAGGTTGTCTGTTGTAAGTTGTTAGTACCGCGAAGCGTACGTGTTGTTAGTTGTTAGTTTTTTACCTTGCACTGCATTTAAGTTTACATTAGGCTACCCCGGACATGACTCCACCGACTCCGCAGGGTACCTCTAAGGCCCAACAGGGCCAAGGGGGTCATTTTTTTAATGGAAAGACTATTCTTCTGCTCGGCTCTGGAGCCCTGAAGATAGGAGAGGCAGGCGAATTCGATTATTCTGGGAGCCAAGCTATAAAGGCTTTTAAGGAGGAAGGAGCTAAGGTGATTTTAGTTAATCCGAATATTGCAACAAATCAGACTAGCTGGGGATTGGCCGATTGCGTTTACTTTTTGCCTGTGACTCCGGAGTTTGTGGAAAGGATTATTGAAAAGGAAAAACCCGATGCAATATCGCTTAGTTTCGGAGGACAAACGGCTCTTAATTGCGGAGTAGCTCTGGAAGATTCCGGAGTACTGAAGAAGCATAAACTACAAGTTCTTGGAACTTCTGTTGAAAGCATAAAAAATACCGAGGATAGAGCTAAGTTCAATAAGCAACTTACTGATATTGATATACATATGCCGGCTTCGTTTGCATGTGAAGATGAGAAAGAGGCAGTCTCGGCAGCAGCTAAAATTGGATTCCCGGTGATTGTTCGTGGAGCGTTTGCACTTGGAGGGAAAGGGAGCGGACGCGCCAAGAACGAAAGTGAGCTTATTGATTTGTTGAAAGTAGCATTTGTAGAATCCCCGCAAATTCTGGTTGAAGAAGATCTGACAGGATGGAAAGAGATCGAGTACGAAGTTGTAAGGGACAGAGCAGATAACTGCATTACAGTTTGTAATATGGAGAATGTCGATCCGCTCGGCATCCATACCGGCGAATCGATTGTAATAGCGCCAAGCCAAACACTCGACAACACGGACTATCAAAAACTTAGATCTATCTCTCTTAAGGTAATCAGATATCTGGAAATTATTGGAGAATGCAATATTCAATTTGCGTATGATACCAAGTCGCGTGAATACAGAGTGATTGAAGTCAATGCTCGCCTAAGCCGAAGTTCTGCACTTGCTTCGAAGGCAACCGGTTACCCCCTTGCTTTTATAGCTGCAAAGCTGGCTCTGGATTACACGTTGCCTGAGCTTACTAATGCTATCACAAAGGTAACCTGCGCAGACTTTGAACCTTCACTCGACTATGTCGCTATCAAAATACCAAGATGGGATCTGCAGAAGTTTCGTCTTGTATCAGATCAGGTAACAAGTGAAATGAAATCTGTAGGTGAAGTAATGGCTCTTGGCAGAACTTTTGAAGAGGCGCTTCAAAAAGCAATTCGAATGCTTAACATCGGTGCCGAAGGTTTGTTTTCCTCTCAATTTGAATTCAAAGATTTAGAAGAGGAATCTACCAGGCCGACCCCAAGAAGAATTTTTGCTATAGCGGAGGCATTAAAGAGGGGAATGAAACCCGAAGATATTCACAAAAGAACCGGAATGGATATGTGGTTCCTGAAGAGTATTAACGCCTGCGCAAAAATTGCCGACAAGCTCAGTAAAGTAAAAGTGGTAGATCCTGAACTTCTATTGGAAGCAAAAAAGGCCGGATTCTCTGATCGGGCAATCGCGAAATTAAATGCTAATGATCCCGAAAAAATCAGATCCAAGAGAATCGAGAATGGGATATCGCCGGTTATAAAACAGGTGGACACTCTCGCCGGTGAATTCCCTGCACAAACAAATTATCTTTATATGACATATCACGGGACAGAACACGACGTTGATTTTGCTTCCAATTCGAAAGACTCTAAACGCGCTATTGTAATAGGTGGAGGTCCATATTCAATCGGCTCATCGGTTGAATTCGACTGGTGCTGTGTTCAGGCAGCACATGAACTTCAAAGGCAGGGATATGAAGTTGCAATGATCAATTCAAATCCGGAAACTGTAAGTACTGATTATGATGAATGCGATCAATTATTCTTCGAGGAACTGAGTGACGAAAGAGTAAGAGACATTGTCGAAATGTTTAAACCCGAAGGAATAGTTGTATCTATGGGAGGACAAATTCCTAACTCCCTCGCATTCAGGCTTTCTGAGGCTGGACTTCCGATAATGGGAACTGCACCGGAGAACATTGATAAGGCTGAAGACAGACACAAGTTCAGTTCTCTTCTTGATGAACTGAAAGTGGATCAACCTGAGTGGAAAGAATTCTCTGACCTAAATGCAGCCAAAGATTTTGCGGAACAAGTGGGGTACCCTGTAATTGTCAGACCCAGTTATGTATTATCCGGAGCTTCCATGGCAGTAGTTCACTCAGATCAAAATCTGGAATCCTATGTATCCGAAGCTGCTTTTATTAATAAAGAATCTCCAATAGTAGTCTCTAAATTTGAACTTGGAGCAAAAGAAATTGAGTTCGACGGAGTTGCCCAGGGTGGGAAAGTTCTGCTTTATGCAATCTCTGAACACATCGAGAATGCTGGCGTGCACTCAGGAGACGCAACAATAGTATTGCCTCCTCAACGTGTTAATCTGGAAACATTAAGAAGAGTAAAAGGAATTGCTAAAAAGATCGCAAAGGGGCTCTCTATTTCGGGCCCGTTCAACATACAATTCCTTGCCCGAAGCAACAGATTGAAAGTTATTGAATGCAACTTGAGAGCTAGCCGCAGTTTCCCGTTTGCCAGTAAAGTTACCGGTGAAAACTTCATAACCCTTGCAACAAAAGCATTGCTGGGTAAAGCCCCACTTGATAAAAGATACCAGACAGTCGATCTGGATCATGTGGGAGTAAAGGCTGCCCAGTTCAGTTTCAGCAGATTAAAAGGTGCTGATCCAAGATTGGGAGTAGAGATGGCAAGTACTGGCGAAGTAGCATGCTTTGGAAACGATGTGGAAGAAGCACTGATGACTGCACTAATTGCAGTTGGCTTCAAGATCCCAAGAAAAAACATTCTACTAACTATTGGAAACGTAGAGGACAAAGTGGATATGTTCAGCGCTGTAAAGGAGCTAGTAAAAAGAGGTTACGCATTTTACGCAACCAAGAACACACACGCATTCTTGGAATCTCGCGGGATTCCGTCTGTTTTGCTACATAAAATTTCTGAACAGAGAAGCCCCAATATAAAGGAGTATCTAGAAAAGAAACGCCTCGATCTGGTAGTCAACATTCCAACCCACTCTAGTGGCGACGAACAAACTGATGGTTATTACATCAGAAGAATTGCTACAGATCAGGGAATTCCTCTTATTACAAATGTACAGCTTGCCAAGCGAGTTTGTGAATCCTTGGGCCAAATAGAGGAAATAGACAAATTGCCACTAATGAAGTGGCCGGAGTTGCTTGAAGAAAAATAGACATCTTATTTGAGGAAGCTTATGGATCAAAATACTGTCCCAAGTCACAGGTCGCAAGTATAATCGAAAGTCACAGATCCAAAATCCTGGGACTTGAGACCTGCGACAAGCCCTGTGACTTGGGACCTGCGACTCTAGGACTTAATATTCTTTCTCTTTTATATTGCAGAATAACTGTATCCTCACTACAATTTGCCCGTTACCCCAAATTTTCTATGTCCCCAACTGCCAAAAAAACAGATGATGATGATACAGGTGAAGAAATACTAGTAACAAAAGAAGGCTTAAAGAAGCTCAAAGATGAACTTTTACACCTTAAAAAGGTAAGAAGACAGGAAGTAGCCATACGCTTGAAGGAAGCCATATCTTATGGAGACCTGTCCGAAAACGCTGAATATGAGGAAGCAAAAAATGAACAGGCCTTTATAGAAGGACGAGTTTTGGAGCTTGAGCAAAAAATCAAGAATGCAAAAATTATCTCTGACAAAAAAGCCAGCGCAAGACTCGGCAAAGCTGTCTCTATAGGTTCAACAGTTACTGTAAGAAATAAAACTGATAGGGATGAGCCTGAGCATTTTACAATTGTTGGATCTACCGAAGCAGACCCTATGGAACATAGAATTAGCAATGAATCTCCCATCGGAAAAGCTCTTCTTGATTCAAAAAAGGGAGACAATTTGGAAATTCTAACGCCTTCGGGAATGATTAGGTACGAGGTTCTAAAAGTGTCTTAATTGGCAATCGTGTACTATCAATATATGTACTTGAACGGAGCAATTTTCAATTATCAATTCGGAATTTTCATTCAAGACCCAATTATCAATTATCAAACGTAATCGATTGAAATATTGGATCTTGACTATTGAAAATTGAATAAAAATTGAAAATTCTAAATTGAAAATTGCATTAATTACTACAGAATGTAAAATCACTCTGATATGCCATCAGCCCAATCCGCATCATTGGTAATTCCCGATGAAACGAAGAAAAAGTTTCCGGATCTTATTAAGTTGATTCTGGCTTCGGAAAGTATGAATGATGAGGAGAGGCAATACTGGGTAAATATTTTACCTGTGATGACTCCGGATCAGATAAGTTCTTTAAGAGATATATTGGAAACAGAGAAGAAGCAATTGGCTGAAATTGATAAGAAGTACTCAAAAGAAATCGAGACGGTTGGAAAAGATAAACTAGTAAAGAAAACTGATGAAGAAAGAAGGAAACGCAGAGAAAAGAGGCTCAATAAAGAACAAGCTGAACAGTCGAAAGAAATGGAAAAGGCTGAGAAATTGTTGGAAGATATATAAGCAACAATTGACAGTTGACACAGGCGCTTCGCGCCCTTTTGACAATTGACAACTAAGTATTATTAAAATGTCAAAAGTCCGCCGAAGGCGGATGTGTCAATTGTTAACTGTCAATTGTCAGAAAACGCCATCAGGCACCTATCAATCACAGCCTTTTGTTCGTCTGAGTTATCTGCTGTGCCTCTGAAACTACCCGTCTTTAAATCTTTATCCATCCGCGCAACCAGATCAACTATGCGCGTGAGAGATTCCTGCGAAAGACTCCTTGCGCAAGGAAGAAGTGCCCGAGCAGTCGGAAAAGGAACTCCTGCTTCCCTGCAAACAGCAGCAGGATGCACAATTCCATCCTGTACTGCAGTCCAAATAAGTGTGAGCCGGGTTATAGACCATACAAATATTCCCCACATACCGGCAGGATCATCACCGCGAGCTATAAGAGATTCTGCAAACATAATTCCTTCCTCAACTTTTCCTGAACCAAGCAGATCCAACAGATGCCACACTTCTCTTTCCCCTGCTGTAACTGCCAAATCCAAAACATGCTGTGAAGTAATCGGCTTGTTGCATGAGTACAATGAAAGTTTATTTAATTCCTGAGTCAACATATCTTGATCATCTCCCGAAATCTCTATAAGTAAATTTTTGGCCTCCGGTGTAATGGAACTATCAAACTCTTTGCATACCGAGTCCATCCACATCAGAAGTTGATTTCTGTTCACAAGACCAAAGATTTTATGCTGAGAGATTTTTTCTATTTCTTTCATTCCCGCCGGAAATTTGGATTTTTTGGAAGGATCGATAAACACAATAAAAAGTAAAACGACCTGAGGATGAATTTGAGCAATAATGCTCTTGGCCTCATCTTTACTGCATTTAATGGCCCCATCTACAATAACCAGTCGATTCTCGGCTATAAAGGGAGCTACAGCTATTTCATCCAAAATACTTCGAATTGTCGTTTTTTTAGCATCAAATCTAAGCAAGTTTTCCTCGCCGTGCTTTTCTCTAAAATTAGCTATCCACCTCATTTTTTCTTCCCTTAGGGCAAATTGATTAGGACCAGAGAAGAGAAAAAATTGAGACATTTCGGCAGTATAGTCTAGGAATACTTAAGTTACGTCAAATTGCTATCAATTCAACTTTACTATAAAGTTGTCAACCTCTCACAATAGAGCTAAACACAGATTTAAGCTATAATATAAGGAAATGCACAAAAAAATCCTTTCCCTTTTCTCGCGAAAGAATCGACGCGTGTTAGCTCTCGGAGTTACATGTATCGCAAGCTCATTCGCGATTGGCATTCAGTCTGTAGGAGAAGTCCAGCCGGTGACTCTAATAGAAGCCGGTTCGATTGACCACTCAGGCGACCTAAACGGGGATGGAAGCGTAACGGTAAAGGATGCAATACGCATCCTGGAAATATCCCAAGGATATGCAGTTGCATCTCCAAGGGAACTTATGGCAGATCCCAACAGGGACGGCCAACTCACCGTTGATGATGCGATGCGCATACTCTCCGAGCTTCCTAATCTCTAATTCCAAGGTCCAATGTCACTCCGCTACATTCATTGTAGGCACACTATACGTACATACATTCTAGTATGTATGGGACTTCTTGCATGCTTTTGGGCACAAACTGTTCATGCGGCTTCCGGGGATATTTCTCTGGTAATTCAGCCTCATTGTGTATTAGAGGAACATAATACAGATTGGCCTTTGGGTAATGTTCCGAAAATCGAAGGAATGATCAATCTTGGCTCAGGGAACTGTTACGACTATCAGGTGGAAGATCCGCAAACATTAAAAACATCTGTACACAGAAAAGGAGACACTATCGACATTGATGTCGTAGTAAAAAATCCAAATGGTGCAAAAATTAAAAGGGTTCGCGCGTGGCTTGCATACGACCCAACAGTACTCAGAGGTGAAGATCTGGAAGTTAACGATAAAGATTTCCCGCAAGCAGCACCAGGAGAAGAAGACTTTGATACTAAAAAAGGTTATGTAATGATAGATATGACCGCTAATGAGAAAAAACAGCCTAATGGTAAGCGCGTATTGGTTGCTAACGTTAAATTTGAAGTTATCGATACACCTGACGCAGGAACGATAATTAGTTTCTACGACATTCAAACAGATGGGCACACGGATGTATGGACATTAGATGATGGAGATACAGAAGGAAAATCGGCTCTAAAAACCGATCCCGGATCTCTTCATGTTATCTTCCGAGTTGGAAGTGCCGAGGCCTGTGCAAAAGACGAAGATTGTACTACAGGCACCTGCGTTGCAGGAGTGTGCTCTACTCCCGATGGACTTGAAGATGGTGCGGCATGTCAAATAAATAGCCAATGCGCCAGCGGGCACTGTAATGACGGACTCTGCGGACCAGAGGAAGAAGATGATACTTCGACAGGGCTCAGTACAGGTACAACGGACCTTCTTCCAAATGGAAGCCCGTGTACAAATAACAACGAATGTGAAAGCGGTAAATGCGAAAATGGAATGTGTGTTGCCAATCAACCCCCATTACAACTTGCCAATGGCAGCAGGTGTGCAGAAAATTCTGAATGCCAAAGCAATAATTGCGAAAATGAAATTTGCAAATCCAAGAGCAATCTTCCAGAAGGCAGCAACTGCTCAAACGATTTTGAGTGCGCATCCCAAAAATGCTTAGGAGGCTTTTGTATTAACCAGGAAGAAGAGCCTAAGTATATTATTCCTCCGACAACTGCGTTTGCTTTGCTGCAAGTGCAAAACCTCCGCGTGACTACCAAGGACACATCAGCATTCCTAGGGTGGGATCCTCTGAATTCGTCTCAGCTAAAGGCATACAACATTTACTACGGAACTACTCCCGGACAATACATTCAAAGAAAAACGATCGATGGAAATATGCAGAGCCTTGCAATACATAATCTGCCGGAGGGCGCAACATACTACTTCGCTATCCGCGCTGTGAGTACTACAAACGAAGAAAGCGCTTTTTCCAACGAGGTATCCGTAACTATTGGAAGTCCCACCAGCTCAACCGCTCCGCTAGTTATTGGACCTGCATCGCCAGTATCAGCTTCCTTACAAACCAGTGGAACAGTTCAAGGAGATACCGGAATCCCATCTCCTTTGGTTCTATTAGTATTCTCGTCCGCAATTATTGGAACTGTATTCGCTTCGCGAAGACAATTAGCAGCTTCTGCTTCTAAACCTAAATAATGAACTCACTCCATCCTCATTGGCAATCAACTGAAGATGAGCAGCCTGTGCCAGTCAGGTCAGTATCTCAAGAAAGTACTCCTTCCCGCGCCAGCACTTCTGTAATTTCCCGAAAGCCAGCAGCAATCATGGGAATAGTACTTGTCTCCGCTTTTTCGCTCACATACTTTCACAGCGCTTCATCACTTACCTGGCAGGTGGCCGATGGATCTCCTATTGTTGTAATTACAGAAAAAGGAATGAAGCCCAAGTTATTGAACGCTGCACTCGGAGATAATATCAAATGGACTAACGAGGACACTACTCCTCACATTCTTACATCCGATACACTGTGCAATGACAATCGTGAATGTCTTTCAACTCCAACAATATTCCCCGGTGATGAGGCTACCTTCGTGATCCCTATGGACATCACTCCAGGCATATACGCATACCATTCCGTCATTGATTCTGACGTTAAAGGTGAAATCAATATATCCGCAGCAGCAGCCATTACTACAGAAGGAGTTAACACTGAACCAATTCCTCCAATTGTTGAACAAAAGCGTGAGATCAAAGATCCAGCACCTGCATTCCCCAGTGACTTTGGATTTGTACCAAACAAGCCAAAGAATATCGCTCCTCCTCCAACATTTGAAACAACTCCGGTAATTTCAGGAGGAATCCCAACAAATCCAAACAGTGGAAAGAGTTTCGCAATGCCTACCACAAGCGCTGTTCAACCAAATGCTCACACCGGAGCACCTCCGGTTGTAACAGGTCACAGGCCTATATCACAACCTCAGACAGGAGCAGGTACTTGGGTTGTGGTTGTAATGTTTGTACTTAGTGTTGCTGGGCTGATGATGAAGACAAGGAAAGCTTAATAATTTTTAAAGAGGATAAATATTATTTTTTATTGTTCTTTTTTTTGTAACCAAAAAAAATGAACCAAAAAAAAGTTCCGCTCCTGTGATTGCTCGCGGAACAGCCCAAACCAAATGCTCCGCAGCAAAAATGATCCCCCTCCTAATCTCCTACGACATTTTTGCCATGCTCCACATTTGGGGGCTGAAACCGCTCACAATCAAGGGAGCGGTTCCCACCCACCACACTAACTACTAGCCACAAACCGGCAAACACACACCCGAGCGAGGAGCCAATGCTAATTTGTCCAATAACGCGAGCAGATGTTGAGCGTCCGCCCAGGCGGACGACTCATCTCTGCGAGCCAACATCTGATTGTGCATTTACGCGACGAGTGAGCTGTGTTTGCCTTGATTTTTTCTTTGCTTCTTTCTTTTGTATTAAGACAAAAGAAA
>CEPX01098135.1_pt1 | contig 31435 bp, 53 predicted proteins | sample 361361 | NCBI WGS metagenome assembly CEPX01 (sample SAMEA2619974, study PRJEB7988) | marine metagenome | biome: marine biome (ENVO:00000447); feature: mesopelagic zone (ENVO:00000213) & marine oxygen minimum zone (ENVO:01000065); material: "saline water (ENVO:00002010), including plankton...
TCAGGAAAAAGTTCTCCCTCTTTTTCAGAAACCACACTTAAATTGTAACAGTACTTCTTTTTAAACTTTATTACTACCAAAGAATACCTTTAAATAGAAGAAACAGCACAGTATTTTTTAGAATGGGGTTATTTGGGTTATTTAAAAAAAAGAAACAACCAGAACCAGCAATTAAACACGCATACGCACAAGAAAGTGGAAACTGGGAACATGGTAGTGTAGAGCAAGCAGCAATGCAACCAATGGAACAAGAAGCTCTAAGAGGAATTTCTCCAATGGAACAATTAAAACCACAAGCAATGGACAGACCAAGTAGTTTAAACGAAGCAGAAATGCAAACACTTCTCAGCAAACTAGACCTCATAAGCTCAAGACTAGAAATGATTAATCAAAGACTTATAAACTTAGAAAGAGCATTCCAACAACCCCCAGCAGAAACCTATCAACAAAGTAGCCAACAAACACCACAACAAGTCAGAAGATGGTAACATGCAACCACCAAAAATATTCTATAGCATAGCACTTCTTATAGTAATCTTAGATCAACTCAGCAAATATTTCGTAAAAAATTATTTTCCTTATACAACAAATACAGGAGCAGCATTTGGTATCTTACAAGGACAAAGAACATTTTTAATTTTCATAACCATTATTATCCTAGGAGTAATTTTTTATCACGCAAAACATTATCCCATAGCACTAGGATTTTTATTTGGAGGAGCAATAAGCAACCTCATAGACAGAATTTTTTTAGGAAAAGTCATAGATTTTATAGACTTAGGATTTTGGCCAAGTTTCAACATAGCAGACAGTAGCAATACATTAGGAGTAGGAATATTACTTTTTCTTTGGATACAAGAAACTATAAATGATGCAAACTCAAAAAAGCCTTAATCTCATCAATCAATTTTTTATAATCACCATAAATTTCACCCTCATACCTATCTAAACGCTTTTTTGCAATAATACGATCATAAACATAAGCCATCAAAGGAAAACTTTGCCACTTACCAGTATAATCCTTCTTCAAATACACACTAATACGAAATTCAATATTACCCTTATTAGTCTTAGACTTCAACCCATTCCGCTCAATCTCAGTAGCACTCAAACCAAGAAGATACATATTCAATTCAATAACAAACATAGTATAAGCATCAATCTTTTTTTCAGCAGTCCAATACACACGAACATCCTTACCATCAGGCTTAGTCTCTTCATCATACCGATCCTCATGATGATCATACTCATACACTTCAAACCATCTAAAAATCATCTTATACAACTCACCAAAATTAAAAATAGAATTCTGTACAATCTTAATATTATCAGCAATAAAATCCTTCTTAGCCATAATGAAAGATAGATGATTGTCTTATTAAAGAGTTTTGCTTTTCTTAGAGAGTAGTTATTCCAACATAGCTTTAGCAGAAGGAGAGAGAATTACTTGTTTGTTCTCTAAAGTGCCCAAAAATAAGCCAATAGAACGAACTTGCAAAGAAGAATCAACCAAACTAGCAGCAGCTTTAGTTACTAAAAAGAGCTTTTTCTCTTTTTGGAAAAGAGTTAGAGAATTTAAATCAAGAGAGTGAGGAATAGAAGAAAAAAGTTTTTTGACTTGTTTATTATTAAGAAAATTCATTATTTACTACCAAAAAACCTTTAATCTGATTTAATACGACAACAAACAGCTGTCAAATCCCAACATTCTTTGCCAGAATAATCATTACAATGAATTTTTTTAGGCACACCTGTACTGTCAGCACCATGCAAGAGGTTAGCAATACTATTTGGATTATAAGGGTACTTAACAGAACCGCCACCACCAGTCAACACATATCCAGCAGGACATTCAACAACAGCAGAACCACTCTTTGGTGGGTGTGAAGCCTTATATGCAATCTTACAATCTAATTTAATTGCACCACTTGTTAATTTTGCAGCTATTTTTGCATCAATTTTTTGATCTAATCCACCAATTTGAGTAACATCATGACCAGGGTTTTGAGGACCTTGAGCAATAACAAAACCAACAGCAACAATAAGCAAAGCTAACAACCAAATATGCTTTTTTTCAATATTGAGCTTTAATTCCACCATCTTTTCAAAGAAACTAAGAGTAATTCTTCTTTATAACCTTTTTGCTTCTATTTAAGTTATTGTTCCTAAAAACGAAATATATATAAATCCACTCAACTATTTATTTTAAGAAAAAAGGTGATTTATGACTCTTAAACTAACAATTAACCTAACCAATAATTGGCTTTATGCAATTCTTGGAATAATCATATTCTTAGGAGTTGGAGCAGGAGTTTATGCAAATAATCATTATCCCAATCCAGGCCATAGTAGTGATCAGTTACTTATATCTATAAATGGAAAAGAAAAGACCTTACAACAAGCTATTGATAACAAAGACTTCATAACAAAAGCACCGAGTATCGATTATAAAGACTGCAAACCGCTTCGTGAACAAGTTTGGAAGAAAAAAACAAAAGGATTAGCTTGCCCACAAGGATATTTAATGGTTGGCGCAGAAGCTAATAATTGGAACGGAGACCGATATGTTGATTGGTTCAATATTAACTGTTGTAAACTTACTTAATTCTTATCAATAACTGCAGTTATTTGTATTGTACGAACTCGTTCTTTTATATTCTTTTGACACAAGAGTTGTTCAAAAAGAGGTTCAAGAGTTGTGAAAAGGCGTTGTTTTTTTGTATAACTTTTTTTCCCTTCAAAAGCAATTGTCTTGTATTTCTTCTTAAATTGTTTCAAAGACTTTACTGCATCCTTAGGAGGACCATAATGTTTGAAAGTCTTAGTTAAAGGCTTAGAGTCAAGAACAAAATACATAAAAGATTTCTTTTCATCAAACTCCCAATTAGAAGCTAAGAGATTAAAATCATGCAAAGTAAGTTGTTTTTGTAAGAACTCAAAAGCTTTTAACATTTTAGCACCAACAATATCTCTTTTTCCAGAAAGAGGAGTAAGAGTAAAGAAGAACACTTTTCCTTTCTTAGCAAGTTTTTTTAAATCAAAAGATTTTTTAGTGAAAGACTTTAGAGAAGGATTTTTGACAAACTTTTTAGCAGCACTCTTAAACAAATCATACTTCTCTTGAGATAAAGCAGCAGCAACATTACGATCAGGTTGGACTGGATCAATTAAAATTAAAGGAGACATCTTTTTAGAAGCATTTAGTAAAGCAACATCTTTCTTCTTTCCAATAATATGAGAAGCTTTCCATTTACTAACAGCCTTTATGAACTTTAGGAAAGAACCAAACTGAATAGTTAAAACTTCCAAAGCATACCCAGAAAAACCACGCAAATAACTCTCAGCACCATAAGTATTAGTAGCTTTAGCAAACAACTTAGCCAAACGAATTTCATTAACTAACTTAGGATATTTTTTAACAAAATTAACGTGTAATTGAGATAAATCAGTAGTATTTCTAGCCTGTTTGTAGTTTTTTATATCAAGAATAGGAACAATCTCAAAAGTAAAACCAGCATGTACTATTTGAAAATAATCACGAGAACCATGTAGACTAATAACACGTCTAAACTGCTTTTTTAAGGACTTATGCAAGATAGCAGATAATTGATCAGATTTGTCTTTGAATTTAGAGTAATTGAATTTGACGTATAAATCAACATCATGTGTTCCTTTCAACCAAGTATTCTTCCCACCAGAACCCCCAACAATTACCTTAGTATCCTTTACTTTAATCTTTTTAGTGATAGTAGTAATGAGCTTTTTGAGAGCAAGAGCATCAGCTCTAGAAGGCACAAAATCATCCAAAACATTTCTCCAAGTCATGAAAAAAAGAAGAAGGAGAAGAATATAAACGTTTTGCTAAGGAAAAACAAAGAAAAAAGAACTCTTTTTCGCGAAGTATTTGAGAAGACTAAATAATCTTTGGAATATACTGAAAAAGTAACGGAAATTTCTGCAAAAGATGTTTTAAAACTAAGAACCTAAAAACTTTTATGACATACACAAAACCACTCCTCGCCGGAGCAGCAATATTTCTAGCAGGCTATTGCACAGGAACTTCAATAAGAGAACAACCAACACTAGAAACAAAAATACAAGAAGTGAATCCAAAAAACAACAAAACACTCATAGATTTTCTAAAACAACACCAAGGAAAAACACAACCAACAAAACAAAAAAAACAAGACTACTTCCAAACACTCTGGGATAATTTACCAGAAAAAACCAAAACAGACCTTATCAAACACGTAGCAAAAACACAACTCAAAAAATATTACCAAGAAGCAAAAGAACAATCTGCAACAATGTACGAAGAACTAAAACACTATTTCGATAAAAAATTAGGAAAGGAGGAATAAAATGGGACTTATAAAATCACTCATAAAACTCAAGATATATTTAATCAGCTTTGCAGCAGGATACATGCTCCATAGTTGCACAGCATCAGATGAAAGATATGCATTACAAAGGAGCAGCAACAAACCCTACTTGGTAGACAAAATAACAGACACAACCTTACCAATCAACCAAGAAACATTCCAAGTAGGAAATACAGAATACAGAATAAGAGGATTACTCCAAGAAAAAGATTTGTCAGAAAAACTAGAAGCATGGGGGAAAAAATGACAACACTGCAAACAATTACACTACCAACAGTTTATACCATGCAAGGAGACTATGAAAACTCACTCAGAGTGCTACAAGCAGAACAGAAAACATTAGAAGAAGTTAAAATAGCAATACGCAAACAAATAAAACCACTCTTACCACTCAGAAACCTCTTTCGTAAAAATTGGACACCACTTACAACATTATTAGAAAACCAAGTAGAAATAGTCAGAGGTATAAGCGCAACACTAGAAGATATGACAACCTATTGTGCAGGAGATAAAGCAACACTTCTAGAATATGCAACAACACTCCAAGGAAGAATGCAAGACTGTGAAGAAACCTCAAAACAACTAGAAGAAAAAGAAGAGAGAGAAAAAGAAGTGCAAGGAACAACATTAGTAGAACAACTCACACAAAGCATACAACAATTAGAAACAAAAGGAAAACAACAAAGAAATGAACAAAGACAAAAACATGCACAAGGATACACCGTAGAAATGCTACAATTAATCCCTCTTATGATAGAAACTTACGACACATTCTCAGGAGCAGCAGAAACAGCAAAAGACTGGGCAACAAACCTCCAAGCAACAGGAGGAAGTTATGCAAAACTCATAGCACTAGGACAAAGCAGCATAGAAATCAAAGGAATATTAGACACTATAGGGCAGAACAATGAAGCAGTCTATGGAGCAGTAACAGCAGGAGTGCAAAAGATCCAATCACTCTTTACAAGACTAGGAACAGGAAACTACAGGCCAAGAATACAAGTAGTTCAAAGGTAGAGATGGCAATGTTTAAATATGACAAAAACAATGTGAAAAATAGAAAACAATTTATCAACCTTGAACAATACACAATTAGACCAAGCAAACATTTTGTTTTAACTTGGATGAAAAAATGGAATTATGACATTGATTCACTAAAAAAAGCAATAGAAAGATCATATAAAATCACTAAAGTTGGAAAAAATAAATATGAAGCTTATGTACAAACAAAAAGAAAAAGTAGAAAAATCATATTTATACAATACAAAATAGAAAAAGAACTCTTCATCATAACAAGAGCAGAAGGAACATGAAAACTTGTCCAAAATGTCAAAAAGGAAAACTAGAAAAAGTAGATGATATCACTTTAGACATAGAAAAACATATTTTTGTAGTTGCAGGAGAAAGATGTGTCTCTTGTCAAGAAGAATTTCCTTATGAAAAAGAAACACAAAAAACAATAGACATAGCACGAAAGCTAGGGTTATGGCCAGAATCAGTCAAACTCCAACATTAATCAATAAACTATAGCTCATTTTAAGGAAAGATATATAAGCTGCTGAAATAATGCAGTAAATTATGATAAATGAATTCAAAATAGGCTCTTTTGTAGTAAAAGGAAAGAGATACCTAGGAGACATAAAAATAATCCAAGGAAGAGCAAGATACTGGCAAGATAGATACAAACAACAACTAAGAGAAGAAGATATACAAGATATTCTAGCAAAAAATCCAGAAGTAATCATCATAGGAAAAGGATGTAATGGGTTATTAGAAATATCAGAAGAATTAGAAAGAACACTAAAAAGAAGTTGTAAAGAATTACTAATACAAAAAACACCAGAAGCAGTAGAAACTTTTAACACACTTTCTAAAGAAGGAATAGATGTAGCAGCAATATTTCACGCTACTGGTTAGACGACTATGGAAAAAAAGGTGAAGAAACAAATATTTTCTATCAACTATCATAAAAAAATCTCAAATAAGTTAAAAAAATATCTCAACAAGAACTTCTTAACTGATAAGAAAATTGAGAAAATACTCATCACAGGATCTTTCTTGAAAAATAAATTAGGGAAATATGAAAAGTATCTTGGAAAGAAATATGACAGAACTTACTCGGACATTGATCTAGTCTTAATTGTCAAAAATGGATTTGTTATTAGGAAAAGATGGAAACTTCTTGCTAAAAGACCTTATTATAAAGTGTATAGATTAGGTTATCTTGTTGAAAAGAAAATACCAGTAGAAGCAGTTATACTAAATAAGAGATTTCTAAAAAATAAAAAAGCAGTTGCATTATGTGAAAAAAAAGGCATTCCTATGAAGCTAGAAAAGAGTAGGATTAATTATGTAGACTTTCTAAAAGAACAATCTTAGTCTGGATCAACTTCTTCTTCAAGAATTAAAGTACCAACATAATTACATTTTTGACAATGATACTCACCAGTAATAGCTCCAGCAAAGAGATTAATCTTAGCAGATAAACATTTGGGACATTTTTTGATAAACATAGTAAAAAAAAGAAAAAGTTAGTCAGCCTTTACAGCATGACTACCAGATCCAGCAAGACCTAGACCAATCAAAGTTGCTAGTAATGACAAGTGCATGAATACACCTATTACAGTCATCGGCGCACTAGCATCAAATGCAGGGAAATGCACTTTAAATAAAGCACCTAAAACAATAATAGCTAATCCCCAACTTGCACACTTGGTTTTAAAGCCAGTCAATACAGCAACTCCACCTAACAATTCAGCAAGTGCAACAACCCAAGCCAAAATCACAGAACCAAAAACCATTCCCGAAAAACCAGAAATACCAGGACCCAAGATACCAGTAAGCTTACCAAAACCAGCAATTATGAATAAGAGACTTACACCAATTCTGATTGCTAATAATCCATTATCTTTATTACTCATTATATGACCTCTTGAGAGTATTAATTCATTATAGAGATATTTGTTTATATAAATTTATGGTTTAATATACCCTCTTTATTCTTAAAAGAAACATGATTATGGACTAAAAAATTACAGAAACATGTAGAACAAATAGTAAATAGATAATTATATAAACAAAAAGAAACAATTATACGAAGAGGTGTACATTGTATTATTTAACAACATTTCTTATAAAACTAGGAGCAGCATTACTTTTACTGATTATATTTATTATTCTAATTTTAAGCTACGCAAAAAAACACAAACAACTCAAAAAACATAGAAAAAACTATTTTGTTATTATTATCATCTTACTAGCCTCACTCCTCTACATAGACCAAGCAGTCAACACCATGCCAAGCTTTGATTACTTTATGCACACTATGGGACCAGCAGATGGACCACAAATACCATTTGCAAACGCAGTAAAATTCTTAAAACAAGCAGACAAATTTAGATTTGTACAAGACATAGCAAGAAATCCCAATGACCTTCCACTAACCAACCAACAACATTATATTATAGAAGCAGAAGAAGTCATTAATGAAATAGCACCAAAAGTATACGTCAACTCTTGGACCTTTAACGGAAAAATACCAGGACCATTTATGAAAGCAAAAGTAGGAGACCAAGTAACCGTAACCTTAAAAAATAAAGCAACAAACTTACACATACATAGTATAGACCTCCATGCAGTAACAGGACCAGGAGGTGGAGCAGCAGTTATGCAAGTAGCACCAGGAAAAGAAAAAACTTTCACCTTTAAAGCACTCAACCCAGGACTCTATATTTATCACTGCGCAACACCAAATGTAGGAGTACACATGACTCATGGTATGTATGGACTCATATTAATAGAACCAGAAATAGAACTACCAAAAGTAGACAAAGAATTCTACATAGTACAAGGAGAAAGCTACACATCAGGATCAATAGGAAATAGAGGACTCCAAATCTTTGATTCAAAAAAATACTTAGATGGCAACCCAACATACATCATTTTTAATGGAAGAAAAGAAGCACTAAACGGAAATATGCATGCACAAGTAGGAGACAAAATAAGACTCTATGTAGGAAATGGCGGAGTAAATTTAGTAAGTAACTTCCATGTCATAGGAGAAATTTTTGATACTGTTTACCCAGAAGGAGGAACACCAGTACAACATGATATACAAACCACAGTCATACCAGCAGGAGGAGCAACAATCATAGAATTTGAAGTAGAACTACCAGGAAAATACATCCTAGTAGACCACGCATTAGCAAGATTAGACAAAGGAGTATGGGGAATACTAGAAGTGCAAGGAGAATGGAATGATGATCTCTACACACCAATGCCAAACTAAAAAAAGTAATGAAACATACTCATTAACAAACAGGAACATACCCTTTAATTAATAACTGACCCATAGTAGACAAATTAACACTAATCTTACCACCAGACTCAATAGTATCAACCAAACCTAATTTTTTTAATCCTTCAGACTTTAAAGTACCATTGATGTGGTAGGAGATTAAAGGCAAACTCATCTTAGTCTTTTTACTTAACTCTTCCAAAGAAGCACAACAAGTTTTATCTTGGTAGAGTAATTTTAAAATACTCATCTTTTTATCAGTCAAGAGTTTGTAGTAAGAAAATTTAAGAATAGGGAGGAGCATAGTATCACCATTCTCAACAGCAAAAGCACGGATACCATTAACAAAAGCAGCAGAAGTTAAAGCACATTGAGAACTACGATCAGCAGAAGCAGTATTAATAAGTAATTTCTTTTCACCCTCAACTTTTGTAATTTGAGAAATTTTTTTAAAAAGAGACTCCCAGATATTGCCACCAATTTCAACAAGCTTCACAGGAATCTTAAATTTATCAACCTGCTTAGCAATCTTATGTGCAGCACGAACCTTATTAGCAGGAGTAAGAAGAATTAACTTAGCAGTAGGAAAATCACGAATACCAATAAAAATGTTATTGATTTCTTTACCAACAGGAGCAACAACAGTAAATTTATCCATAGAAGAAATAATCAATTCTTTTATTTATAAATTATGTCTTTAACCTGCTTATTATCGGAAAGTTTTCAGTGTTTTGTAAGTAAAACATATAAAGAAGCTTACTTTCTTATTCAAAAGAGGCTTTATGGACAACACAGAAAATATCATTAGCATTGTTAGTGTACTCTTGCTTATAACTGTAGCAGTGTGGTCATTTTATGGACTATCAACAAAGACTAGTGCAATTCTTTATTTAGGAATATTCCTTGTTATATCAAATATTCTTCTCTGGAGAAGAGTCTTTATTATGGATAAAAACACAGCAGTGTCTTTTGAAAAATTAAAGCATGATGTTGCTCGTTTCAAAAAAGATTAGAAGTCGTCGTTAAAAAAATAAGAAAACGAAAGACTTATATATATGTACATCGTATGAGTACCTATGACAAGTATTAATATTTCGCTTAAAAAAGAAGCATACCAATTTTTGAAAACACTTAAAACTAAAGAGAAAAGTTTTTCTGACATAATCCTTGACTTTAAGAAAAAACAAGATGTTATGAAATTTTTTGGTATATTCAAGCACTCTAATTGGACACATAAAGAGAAAACAATGAAAGAACTCAGAGAATCATTTAATAAAAGATTACCATGATAGGATTAGATACTAGTGCAATCATAGACCTTTTTAAAGGGGACGAAAGTATAGGCAAATTTTTCAAGAAGAACAAAGAACCACTAGCAACAACTATAATGAGTTATTTAGAACTATCCTTTGGTTTAAACCCAGAAGACAGAGAGCATAATATAGAAGAACAATATTATGATGAATTCTTTAATGACATATTCTTAATTCACTTAACAAAAGACTCCTGTAAAAAAGCATCTCAAATTCATTGGGATCTCAAAAAGAAAGGAACAACTATTGATAAATTTGACTGTATAATCGCAGCCACTTTGGTAACACATGGCATTAAAAAAATTCTCACTAGAAACACCAAACATTTTTCATGTATCAAACAATTACAAGTAATCTCTTATTAACCAAGAGCACACCCCACCTCCTTTTTTGAAGGTTCCTGCCCACTTACGCACCTGGTGAACTACTGAACAAAGCATAATCTTTATATAGCCATTTTTTATTCATTCTAATTACTTAGGGCCAGTGGTCTAGAAAATCTTAAAAGATTTGGACAACGGCTATGACTACTCGTTTACACCGAGTCGATCGGAGGTTCGAGTCCTCCCTGGCCCACCATTTTTTAGCAAACCACAAGATTTTTAATAGAGTACTTATTAGTTTTTTCTAGTGGTGAAGAAGAAAAGAGGATTGGGTTTGTTGAAAGTTTTACTTATTTTAGGCATGCTTATCTCATTATTTTTGATTTATGAACATTTTAGTGCAACAGCAAGCAAATATTGTACTTTTGGCAATAATTTTGATTGCGGTATTGTGAACAAAGGACCTTACGCAAATATAGATGGCTTATCTTATATGGTAACTATAGATTATGGCTTACCAATACCCTTACTTGATATAGCAGACCAACATGTTATTTTAGACATCTTAACAAGCAATGCCTTCTTAGGATTCCTAACTTTATTATTTGTTTTTGGATTAGTAATTGCATTAGGAAAGAAAAAAGGATTTTTGTGGGTAAAGAAAGAAAAAGTTTTAAGTTGGATAAGAGGAGTACTTTTGTTTGGTGTAATTTATGGTTTGTATCTCATATTTGTAATGCATAGTCTTTTAAAGACTTACTGTATTGTTTGTTTAGGATTAGACATAGTGTTATGGATATCTTGTATTATTGTCTGGAGAATGAAAGCATGAAAAAAATGTTAACAATATTATTGGTTCCTTTACTCTTACTCTTAGCAGGATGTAGTAGTACTTCAATTAGTCAAGAAAAAATAGATACATTCGCAAAATGTTTAACAGAAGCAGAAGCAACAATGTTTGGAACTTTTTGGTGCCCACACTGTGCAAAAACAAAAAAGAAATTTGGTAGCTCATTCCAATATATTAATTATGTAGAATGTGATCCAAGAGGAGACGATGAACAAAGTGAGTATTGTATAGAAAAAGAAATTGACAAATATGACACCTGGGAATTCAAAGACGGCTCAAGAATTATAAGCGAACCAACCTTCCAACAATTAAGTGAAAAAACAGGATGTGCAGTACCGGAGTGAAATGAATGGTAGTAAACATAACTTTACCAACAATGCCAGTTGTTCTAGCAACAGCTGCAGTAGATTCTATTAACCCATGCGCTATAGGTGTATTAATTTTACTCATAGCTACCCTCTTAGGTTTATCTAAAAATAAGAAAAAGATGCTCACAGTAGGGCTGATTTATATTACAGCAGTCTTTGTAACTTACTTAGCCGCAGGTTTTGGTTTATTATTATTTATTCAAAAATTAGACATTAGTCAACCACTCAGTTGGATTGTAGGAATTTTAGTAATCATATTAGGACTATTAGAAATTAAAGACTTCTGGTGGTATGGACAAGGCATCTCCTTAAGAATACCAGCAAAAAGAGCAGAACAAATTAAAAAATATATGAAAAACGTAAGTGTTCCAGGAAGTATTCTCTTAGGTATCTTTGTAGCAGCAGTAGAACTACCTTGCACTGGAGGACCATACTTAGCAATAACAACAATCTTAGCAAAAATAGGCTTAAATTGGGAAGTCTTCTGGCTCTTAGTCTTCTATAACCTCATCTTTGTCTTACCATTAATAATAATACTAGCATTAGTCTACTTTGGCATGAGCACTAAAAAAATAAAATCTTGGAAACAAGAACAAAAGAAATGGATGAGATTAGCAATAGGACTAGTACTCTTAGCCCTAGGTGTCTTATTAATCCTATGGGCAGAAGGTGTTATTACTATAGCCTTACATTAACTTAAAAGCCAAAACAGGAATTTTTTTAAACCCTCTAACACAAAAATTCTCTATGAAATGCAATTTTTTACACGATAAAGAAGGATGTATTGGGTGTGGAGTCTGCGCAGCCCTAGACCCAGAAAACTGGGAAATGGAAGAAGAAGGAAAATCTCACTTAAAAGAAAGTGAAGAACAAGAAGGAAATGAAAAAAAAGAGTTTGATGAAAAAGAACTTGAAAAAAATAAAGAAACAGCAGAATCCTGCCCAGTAAACGTCATACATGTTTATAAAGATGGGAAAAAAATAATCTAAAATGGACAAAAAAATTCCACTATTAAGAAAAAAAATCGACAAACTAGACAAAAAAATAATATCAACCTTAGAAAAAAGATTCAAAATTGTAGACAAAATAAGAGCATTAAAGAAAAAAGAAGAAATTTCAATCATAACACCACAAAGAGAAAAAGAAGTCAAAAAGAAACTAAAAACACAAAACAAAATAAACCCAAAAATTATAGACAACATTTACAAAGAAATTTTTGCTTACTCCAAAAGAAAATGAAACCAGAACTACTAGCACCAGCAGGAGACTGGGAAACATTAAATTGTGCAATAAAAGCAGGAGCAGACGCAATCTATTTCGGAATAAAATTCATAAACATGAGATCTAGCTCTGCAAGAAACTTCGAAATAAAAGAACTAAAAGAAGTCATGCAAAAACTCCATGAAAAAAAAATCAAAGGTTATCTAACTGTAAACACAGTACTCTATGATCACGAACTAGAAAAAGTAGAAAGAATTCTAGATGAAGTAAAAAAAGCAAAAGTAGACGCAATCATAGCCTCAGACATGTCAGTAGTACAAATGTGCAATGACAAAGAAATAGAAGTACACATAAGCACACAAGCATCAGTTGCCAACTACCAAGCAGTAAAATTCTTTTCAAAATACTCACCAAGAATAGTCTTAGCAAGAGAATGTACCTTGGATCAAATACAAGAAATGAAAAGAAAAATAGACAAAGAAAATTTGAATTACAAAGGAAGAAAAATAGAACTAGAAACCTTTGTTCATGGATCACTCTGTGTAGCCTACTCAGGAAGATGCTTTATGAGCCAACACCACAACAGACTATCAGCAAACAGAGGCCAATGCCTACAAGAATGCAGAAAAAAATACAAAATAACAGACATAGAAGACCCAAGAAGAGAATTTATACTAGGAGAAGACTACATCCTATCACCAAAAGACCTCTGCGCACTACCAATACTCGACAAACTCATACAAACAGGCATAGCAGTATTCAAAATAGAAGGAAGAGCAAAAGGACCAGAATACATCTACAACATAACAAAAGCTTATAGAGAAGCAATAGACTTAATAGAAAAAAACCAATTCACCAAAAAAGAAGCAGCAAGACTAGTAGGAGAACTAGACAAAGTCTTCAACAGAGGATTCTCAACAAACTTCCTACTAGGAACACCAACAAACGACTCTTGGACAAAATTCTATGGATCAAGCGCAAAAGAAAAAAAATCAAAAATAGGAGAAGTAACAAACTACTACGTAAAAGACAAAGTCGTATCCATACTCATAGACCAAAACGAACTAGAAGAAGGAGACGAAGTAATCTTCACAGGACCAACAACAGGATACTACAAAACAACAGCAAAAGAAATCAGAGTAAATGATAAACAAGTAAAGAAAGCGAAGAAAGGAGAAGAAGTAACGTTTAAAGTAGAAGAAAGAATAAGAACCACTGACACCTTATACAAAATAGAAAAAAGAAACATAGGAAAAGAAGAAGACAACATCATACAACAATACGAAAAAATAGGCATACACAAACCCTTCAAATTCACCAAAAAAGACAAAGGAATGACCTAACACAAAAGTCTTAAAAAACAATCCATGAACAAGAAGGAATCACTCAATCAACACTAAGATACAAATCAGGAGTTTCAAAAACAAGATTATCCCTACTCCTAGCTTCTTTAGAAGAAAGAAACATCATCTCAAGAGAAGTCACTGGAAAAACTAAAAAAGTATTTTTGAAAAAAACATTTAAAAAACGCTAAAAAAATAAAAAAAAGTGGAATTAAACTTTCCACCAATCACCCTTTTTCTTAGGGAACTTATTTAATGCAAGCAAAGCTAAAGGAGCAGCCCAGTTTGCAAAGCGTTCAATAAAATCTAAAACTCCACCAAGATTTCTTGCAGAAAGTGGTCTAACTAAAGCAGTTAAGAATCCCCAAGCAGCAGCCCAAGCCACAACAGCTTTAAAAGGACGGAAGAGAATAATTAAACCAACTGCAATATCCATAATACCAATAAGCGGTAACAACATTAATGCAGTAGCTTCAGGAATACCAAGAGCAGTAAAATAAGGAATCCACCCTTTCTTTAACCCAGCTAATCCTAAAGCGAAAGCACCGTGACCAAAAAACTCACCAGCAACACCAATTCGAAGAACTAATTTAGCATTTTTCATCCATTCCATGAAATCACCTCGTGTTTTTTGATATCTCTAAATTTTTAAAGTTATCTATTGCAGAATACTATAATCTAAAGAAGAGTTACCAAAAGGTTATTTAGCATTCTTAGTAATTATTTTTTTGAGAAACACTTTTTTAGTCTTACCCTTTGCCTTCCTTGCAATAATACCTTTTTCCTCTAAAGCAGCCAAAATCAAAGATAATCTAGTTTTAGACAAACCAGCTTTCAATTGTAAAGTAGCTTGAGTAATACCATCCTCTTCTTTAACAACTTTTAGAATCTTCTTTTCAGCATCATCAAAAGCTTCCAAAAATGAACCAAATTCATCTTTCTCTTTTTCATGCAACTTAGCTTTTTCAAGAGCAGAAGAAACTTGCAAATGTTGTTCCCTTAACAAGCGCTAAGTTTTTTCAAAAAGAAAATGCTTAGTTCCTAAAACAACAGTAGTATCTTTTTTTTCCATATTAAATTCCTCCAATAATAAAAGATGATTTTGGTCCATAGATCATAAGAGCAGCAAGTGCTACTGTTACGATAAGAGTAATAAAAGCAAAAGTCACAAAATCAATATGTTTCTTCTGAATCCCTTGCTTGTGTTCAACAACTTCTTCAAATAACAAATAAGATAATCCAAGCAAAATAATGATGTTAATCAACATATACAAAGGCATGAACCACAAAAGATGGTCAAAGAACATCATAAGACTAATCATAGGACCCATAGTACCACCCATTAATCCAGCCATCATACCTTCCATAACACCCATAATACCACAACAAGTACCAGTCCAAGCACCAACTAGAACACCAATAAGCATACCAACAAATGCACCAATAAAAAAACCATTAGTTGCACCAAGAATTGCACCAAGCATCATACCTGATTGCATACCAACCATGCAAGTAACTTTCCCTTTATACGATTGTATATGCCAAAGAGCAAACCCCAAAAAAGTAGTACTTAAGATAAGATACAAAAGCCACCATCCATAATCTTTAGCAAAATTAGGAATAGTATGAAGAAAAGTAAAATAAGCAAAAATACCTAATACACTTAAAATAATAAAAATAGTTAAGGCATAAATAATACCTCTTCGCTCAAGAGCATATTTAGCAGGATTTTCTTTAAAATCACGCATTCTTTCCTTGAAAGATTTTCTCTCAAAAGGATTAGTTGCTGCCCTAAAATCAGCCTCTTTAATTGTTTTTACAATATCTTCAGGAGAAAGACTTTTTTCATCATGCTCAAAAATAATCTGATCCTCCTTAATAGTAAATTGTTTAATAGCAGATATAGTCTTAAACTTTTTAGTAAGAATCTTAACACAACTATCACACTCAATATCAGGCACAAAAACAGTAGTCTTCATACAACAAACCCTTCTTTCTTAATAATTTCTTTAATAGACTCTTCTGAAATGATTGTAGAATCAAACTCTAAAATTACTTTTCCTTCAGGCTGAGACACAACAATATTTTGTACACCTTTGTGCTCTTCAAGCTCATCTTTAATTAATATTTCACAACTCTTACAAGTCATACCCTTAATGTGTAAAGTTAGTTTTTTCATAGTTTCACCCCTCAACCCAAACCATACTCAAAAATATTTCACACAATTATAAATACCTTTGGTAATCAAAAAACACCTCTTATTGTTTAATTCGTTAGATTTCTCGTCCCAAATCGTTTAGAACAACTATTTTAGAAAGAAATAAATAGCTAAACAACTTTTCTTTTTTATGCAGAAAAAATTATTACCTCTAACAATAGCAGTTATTTGTTCATTTCTCTTCTTCACCCTGCTTATTTTAATCAAAGGAAATTATGAGTTCCTCTTTTATTTAGTAGTAGTCTTTTTCTTAACATGGGTAGTGTATAAAGCACATAAAAAAGTAAAATTTCCACTCTATGTTCTGTGGCATTTATTCATCTGGGCAACACTCCACTTAGCAGGAGGCAATATTTACATCAAAGGAATAAAATTATATGAATACATGATTTTTAACATTATAGGAGATCCTTACAACATTTTAAAATATGATCAAGCAGTACACATTTATGGTTTCTTTGTAGCAACACTAGCAATTTATTATGTTTTAAAACCACTTTTACAAAAGAATCATAACAGATGGACAGCACTAACTATAGTAGTAGTTATGGCAGGACTAGGAGCAGTAAATGAAATAGTAGAATTTATAGCAACAGTCATAACTCCAAGTACAGGAGTTGGAGGGTATATTAATAATGCATTAGATTTAGTAACAGATTTGATAGGAGCAATAATTGCAATAGGAATGATTTTTAATCGGTTCAGTTAAAAATGGAAAAGAAATCAAAAAAGATATTGCTTGATATTGGTAAAGGGATTTTTTTGATTGTGCTGATTTGGATAATCAATGTTTTCATAGCATTTGTGCCCTTCTCAGTTGAGTCAAATACTCGCCAGATAATTTGGACGTGGCTGATTGTGGATGCTCTTTTGATTTATTTTCTTTACCGGAAAAAATATTTTAATTGGGTTGTTGTACTCTCTGCAGTGGGTTCTGTCTTGATTTTGGTTTTATTTTATTTTTTGCCTCTTGATTCAAATATTCCAGAAAGCGCTCTTGAATTAAATAATAAGATAGCTGGTGAGAATGAAAATAAATATGAATATGCAAAAGAGTTATTTTTTGAAGTGGAGAAAAAATATACTTCCCCAATTCGCCAGTATCTTTTAGAGCCGTGGAAGGTTTTTTGGATAAAGGATTTTGAATATTTCTGGAATTTGCCTGAGGGAGATTATGTGGATAGCAATATCCAGGGGAGGGTTTATAGAAAGCTGTTGTTTGAATCTGGGAGATTTAGCAAGGAAGAAGTAACAATACATCAGAGTTTTTGTTCAAATTCTCCTCATCTTCTTGTTAAAATAGAGCATCCCGAACGAGAACCAATCTGGGTAGATTTTTGGGCGGTCGATAATTTCCCCGGGGTGGAGTCAGATGAAACATATGAATTTGGCATGAGAACTATTCGTCCGTGCGATAAACTGGTTGGAGTTGGTTATTGATAAGATGTTTTTAATGCATTATATTTTGCCCTTTGTGATTTATATTTTTTATAAAAGTCCTGTGGTTTTGTGAGGACTTTTAGCTGGAAACTTGATTGACCTCGACCACGTGTATTACCGAATTATTGGAAAGGTTGGATGGTTTGAAAGTGCGTGTCCCAAAGGTCTGGGAAGTCAGTGTAGTTTTAGTGTTTATCCGTTACATAATATTTATGTTTTTGTTGCACTTATTATTGGCGCGGGAGTTTTGTATTTTTTATACGATAAAAATATTTTTACTAAGATAGGTTTTTGGATTTGCATTGGAGCTATTTTGAATTTAGTGTTAGATTATATTCATCTAAAGACAGGGATTGGGATTTGAGAGAATAAGAATGTATTTGTAAGATTTAAATAGTTTTTTCGATTTGTTTTTCTATGGAAAAGGGAAAAATCATGGATATTATCGAGAAAGCTGGAGATTCAGAGAATTATGAGACTTCTTGGGATGATAACGGCGTTCCCCAGTCTAAAGAAAAATCAAAGATTAAACAGGGGCGGACGTCTCGGGCGGCCGGAGCAAGGTTTGAATTGAAGGTGAGAAAAGATTTGGAAGAAAGGGGGAAAGTTGTGGATAAGTGGACAAACAATGTTGATCTTGAGGAAGGGAAGGTTGTTATGGCAAAAAGAAAATATAATCCTTTTAAGAAAATGTTGGTTGTCGGGACGGGTTTTCCGGATTTTATTGCGATTCAAAAAATTCATGAGGGTTCGCATAGCGTGATTGGTGTCGAGGTTAAAATGAACGGCACGCTTTCTAAAATAGAAAAAGAGAAGTGTGCTTGGTATTTGCAGAACGGAGTTTTTTCAGAAATATGGATTGCTAAAATGGTTAGAGAAGGAAGAAAAATTATTGTAGGATATGAGGACTTTAAAGAGAAGTATGGTAAAAAGTATAACAATCTTTAAATTTCTAAAATCTTTATAGTTTTATGAAAAGAATTGTGATTATTTTATTCTTGTGTCTGTTTCAGGTTAATTTTGTTTATGCATCTTGTGGGGAAAGCGGGATAGATATTAATTCTGCGAGTTTGGAAGAGCTTGATGAGATAATTCAGATAGGCCCTTCCAGGGCCGAAGCAATAATTGCAATAGTTTATTTAAGAAAAAAAGAAAAGAAATAATTATTTCTTAACTTTATCACGCACATGACTACCAACAACAATAGCAGCAGCAATCAAAACAACATTCTTAACAATATATTGTCCTTCCAAAGTTAAAGTCCAACCAAACACAGGACCATACACTACTTCTGGTAAAAGAACTAAAGGCAATAAAGTACCAGCCATTTGCAAAGCCATCAAACCAATACCAAGACGAATTAAAGGACGGAAAAGAAAACACACACCAATAAGCACTTCCCACCAACCAAGAAAAGGAACAAACCAAGAAGGATCAAACCAATACACAGTATTAGCAACCAAACCCTGAGCAGGACTCAAACCAAGAGGCTTAAGCAAACCAAACCAAATAAACACCATAGCTAAAGAATACTGAAGAAAAGAAACACCATGCACTTGCATCCAATGAGTGATATCTTTATCAAGAGTATTAAAACAATTATTAGATTTTTTAGCCATAATACACCTCTAAAGAAAAATAATGAAAAAGAATTATATAAAGGTTCTCATTTATACTGACGCATACTCTTCCACTCAATAAAAGACTTCAACAAACCAGGAAGTAAACCAGTAAAAACAACATTATTTTGTTCAAAGACCCCATGCCACTTCCCCAAACTAATAACCATAGGACGCTTATGAGAAACATACTCAGTCAAAGGTTGTTGAGCAACAAAATCCTTCAAATTATGCACAACAGAAGAAGCTTCCTTCTCAGCATTCTGAGCAGTCTTCTCTTCACGACGATCAGTCACATCACCAGCAACAAACATATGATCATACTCAAGAACTTGCAAATAACGATTTACTTTAATTTGATTACGCTCATTTAATTGCTTTTTAAAATTCTTCTTCATAAACTCAGCATTAGCCTTAATACCAGTACACAAAATAACCATATCAGTAGTAATCTTAGAACCATGATCAGTAAAAACAACATTACCTTTACGTTTATTTACTCTCTCACCAAAAATAATTTTAACACCGTGCTTTCCTAAAAACTTAGTAACATACTTAATAGTCTTAGGATGATTACGCTGTATCAAAGTATCACGAGAATGCACAATAGTAATTTCTTTCTCAAGATAATGCTCAGCAATTTCAGCAGCCAACTCAACACCAACCAAACCACCACCAATCAAAACAACTTTCTTAGACTCAGCCAAATGTTCAGCATAATCACGCAAATGAGCAGCACGAGTAGCATGCACAATCTCTTTCTCTTTAATAGGCAATTGATAACTAGAACCAGAAGCAATAATAACAAAATCAAAAGGAATCTTCTTTTTATTCCTCAAAATAACTTCATGTTCGCGTAATTCGTGCACACAACCCATAATAATCTTAGCACGTCTTAAATAATGATTATGGAGCACTTGAATTTTCTTCATATGAAAAGGCTCAACAATAGTTCTTAGAATAGAAGGAGTAAACTCAAAATAATCCTTACTGTCAATCAAAGTAACATTGAAATCTTTTTCTAAGTGTTTAGCAGCATAAGCACCAGCAAAACCACTACCAATAACAACAACACGCTTCATAGTAAAGAAGTAATCTTATTTGAGTATTTAAAATGAGTGTTTAAGTAAAAGAAAAATATAAAAGTAAGGAAAGAAAAAAAGAAGTATGCAAAAAACATGGTTAGTACTAGGATTAATTCTCTTAACAGGATGCATAGAAGAAACACCTTATAATTGTGAATTTAATGAAGATTGTGTCTCAACCTGTGGCATGAGATGTGTTAATAAAGACTTTGCAGTAGACTACAAAGATACTTGTGTAAACATCAGAGCATTTGATTGTAGTTGTGAAAAGAAACAATGTTATAGTGACGGAGAAGCACCTAAAAACTAATCATTGTTTATTTTTCAAAAATAACTTCATTGGTAAAACATTAATCCCAGGCATTTTTGTTTTAATAGGACACTGACTTTTAGCAATAGTTTTAAAACCAAACTGTTCATAAAAACTAACTAATTTTTTATTTTCTAAACGAACAAACACTTGACTTACCTTCTTACCAACAGCCTTTTTCATCAAAAACTTAAATAATTTTGATCCAAAACCCTTACCCCTAAAAGAACTCCTTACACACAACCCACGCAACTCAAAAACACCATCATGCAAACACAAACACCCACAACCAACAAACTCTCTTTGATAAGCAACAACAAAATTATCTAAATTATCATCAAGATACCAAGTTTGTAACTTAGAAGATTTTAAGAGAGTCCTAATACCCTTTTTATCCTTTACTTGAGCCTTTCTAAGTATTACGCCTTTCACTATACACATTATAACTATTTCAAAACATTTAAAGATTTCCTAAAACAATACAAAAAAACTCTACTTTTTAGATAATACCAGTAATAGTACCAATACCTAACAACACTAAACCAGCAACAGCAATCTCCACCTTATAAGGAATATGCATAATTTTTTTAGAAAACATAATAACCAAATAAATCTCAATCAAAGAAGCCAACAAAATACCAACAATAGCACCAATACTAGAAATTGAAGAACTCAAAAACAAAGGAGCATAAGCAATAACATCGTCAATAACAGTGATTAAAGAAGCAAAAAAACCAAAAATAAGCAATTTAGTAAAACGTTTAGTAGAAATACGTTCAAATTTAACCAACTTTTTCTCAACCTTCTCACGAGGCACAGTAAAAAAACCATCAAAATAAAGAAAAGCAGCCAACCCAAAAATAAGAAAACCAGTAATAAATCTAGCAAAAGCAAAATCACGAATAAGAGAAGCAAAGAAAAAAGCAACAATAATAGCACAAATAATAGCCAAAAGAGAACCAATAGAAAAAGCAATCCTACCCATACGAGTCTTAGTAACAGCAGATAACAAAGGAATATGAGTAATAGTATCATCAAAACCAGTGATAATCTTAACAAAAAACCCTAAAACAAAATATTTCAACACCATCTTTTAAGAGTTACTAACAAAACATTCTTTATAAAGCTTTTCTGTGGAGCCATTCATAATATTTATAAACTAGTCTTTAAACAAACAAAAGAATAAGCAGTAGTAGTTTAATCTGGTTAGAATGTTGCCTTGCCAAGGCAGCGATCTGGGTTCAAATCCCAGCTACTGCATATTTATTTCTTACTATAACTTCTATCGCTAACACGCCCACCATACATTGAAGCACGATTTAATGCTTTAAGGTTTTTCTTTCCTTGTTCTATTGTTTTAGATATTTTTACTATAGCTTCAAGACGAGCTTCTGCCAATTCCATTCCACGAAGAATTGGAAATCTACTACTAGGAGTTATCTTTCTTTCCCCAGATTCATAATCAACCATATTTTTTTACTTATTTTAAAACTATATAAACTAATAGTAGATCTATCATACTCTCGAAAACTATTTAAAGTTGTTTGGTTAATAATAAAAAATGCATAAAGTATTTACTGCAATGAAAGCATTCATTATTCATGATGGAAAAGTACTTCTTCTTCGAGAATCAACTAAATACAAAGATGGTGCAAATGCAGGCAAATTTGACGTTGTAGGTGGACGAGTAGAACCAGGCCAAAGGTTTGATGAAAGTTTACTAAGAGAAATTAAAGAAGAAACAGGACTCACAGTTACCTTAGGAAAACCATTTTTTGTTAATGAATGGAGGCCAACAGTACGAGGAGAACAATGGCAAATTATAGGAACATTTTTCGAATGTTTTGCAGATACTGATTAAGTACTGCTCAGTAAAGACCATGAAGAATTTACATGGATTAACCCAGAAGAATATGCTAATCATGAGCTCATTGACAACCTCCTTCCTGCATTCAAAAGCTACCTTTCTAATAAAAAACTATAAAAACAGAAGCATACCTGCAGAATCAAGAGTAGTTCATCAAGTTCTAGAGTTACTCCATCTAAGACGAAGACAATGACAATCTATAAGGTAGACAGACTATTAGCACACGTTTCTAGCAAACTGTTATTCACAGCAGTAAATCCAACAAACATAAGATCAGAACAAAAAAAAGTATTCAAAGATAATCATTACAACCCAGAATTCAATTACAGACCACCACCAAAAGACTTAATCAAATATAGAAATGCCTTAAGAAAATTAAAAATACCTAAAACAGTAGTTGGAAAAATATTGCATGAAAAAAGAGTAGAACTCTTAAAACAGATTTATTTAATAAAAACCATTGGAACAAAAGAATTTACTAAACACTCAATAGCAATTTATGAAAAACCAAACCAAGCATTAGTACAAAAAGCAAAACAATTACTAAAATTACCTCCAACTATTGAAGGAACTAAACTTGGAAAGATGAGTATAGTAAAAAAGTTCTTAGACTCTTGTGCAAATCATAAATTCACTTGTGAAGTTGTAGAAAAAGAAATGGCAGTAAAAGCAGCAGTCAATGCAAGAAAACGAAAAATTTATTTTAATCCCCACCATAGTTTTACAGAAGGAGACATCAAAAGATTAATTTTACATGAAGTAAGAACACACATTAGAAGAGTAGAAAATGCAAAAAAACAAAAATTACAATTGTTTGGTATAGGTTTTCCTTACTATCAATCAACAGAAGAAGGGTTGGCAGTCTATAATGAACATAAAGCAAAAGTACAAACAAATAGCATAATAAGACAATATGCAGGAAGAGTTATAGCAGTAGACTTAGCACTAAAAAACCCTTTTAATGTAGTATATACAACCCTCCAAAACTATTTCACAGATGAAGAAGCATACACTATAACACTTAGAGTGAAAAGAGGATTAAAGCACACAAAACAACCAGGAAGTCACACCAAAGACCACATTTACTTAAAAGGATTTTATATGATAAAAGAATTTGTTAGAAAAGGAGGAAATCTTAAAGATTTATATGTAGGAAAAATAGGAGTAGAACATGTACCTTTAATAGCAAAAATGCGAAAAGAGTTAGGAGAAAATAATGTACATTAAACAAATCTATAAAGACAAATATGAGCAATTAACCAATTGGAAAAAATATGAAACAATAATTAATCAATTTAGAAGAAAAAGTATAAGAGTAAATACTTTAAAAACAACAGTACCTAAATTAGAAAAAGAACTAAAAAAACAAGGGTGGAGTTTAACAAAAATACCTTGGTGTAAAGAAGCATACTACATAGAAGGGTTAAGAAGAGATATAGGAAATTTAGAAGAACATAAAGAAGGACATTTTTTTAGTCAAAGAAGCACTTCATTAGTTCCAAGCATAGTATTACAACCAAAAGAAACAGACGTAGTATTAGATATGTGTGCAGCACCAGGAGGAAAGACAACACACTTAGCAGCATTAATGAAGAATAAAGGAGCAATTGTAGCAAACGAACCAGTACCAACTAGAAGAAGAGAATTAGAAATAAATTTACAAAGATGTGGAGTGATGAACACACTAGTAACACAACAAAATGGGTTAACAATAAAAGATGTGCAATTCGATAAAATTTTACTAGACGCACCTTGCTCAAATAGTGGGTCATTAAGAGGGAATACGAAGAAAAGTGCAGAAATAATGCAACAATGGAGTAAAAATAAAGTAAAGAAATTTGCAAAACTTCAGAAAAAACTAATAAATCACGCTTATAGTCTTCTAAAGCCAAAAGGAGTACTAGTCTATGCAACTTGTTCCTTAGATCCAGAAGAAGATGAAGAAGTACTAGAAGACTTATTACAAAAAACAGATGCAAAACTGCAAACAATTAATTTACCAATAAAAACAACAAATAAAAAATATTGCAAAATTTGGCCACAAGATCAAAACACAGATGGGTTTTTTGTAGCAAAAATAACAAAGCCCTAGGAAGACCAGAAATAAATTCTCACAACTTTAGGAAACTTACCAGATAAAAAAACACTATCCGTATACAAAGAAACATTAAGAGGAAGATCACCAGCACAAGTATTTGCAGAATTACACACTTCACAAAAAGCAGTATACCCAAAAGGCTTATTGTCATTATCTTGTACAAAATCACTAACATTAAGACACACAGTTTCACATTTACCAACAGCAGCAGATTGCACTAAACAATCTCTGAGAGAAGGAGTAGTGCTTATTTGTTCTAAAATAAAAGCTTGAGATTCCATAACATTAGCTGGAATAGAAGGATCTTCTGAAAGAGATTTAGGAGTGAAATAAAAGATAAAAGTTAATATAAGAATAATAGCAATGGTTGCTTCCAATGTTTTAGCAAAACCTTTTTTGTTCATATTACCACACCCTCAAATTAATAGTTGCAGGAGCTCTTGAAGATCCAACAATTTCCCAGTATTTTAATTCTTTCACAATAACGTTAGCCTGAGGACCAGGCTCTTGACCACCAATAATTAAGGTATTATTAACACGAATAGAAAAGTCTTTCTCCTTAGGAAAATGCCAATCATCCCTAACTTGAGCATACTCCTTATTCTTTAAACTATCAATCAAATCAGAATCAACACCCTCTAAAGTTACAGTAGAACCTAATAAAGCATCACAAACAGCAAGGTTAGTAGGAGAAGGACAATTTATTGTCAAATCAGGTTGCGAAGGCAATGGATTAGAAGGTACCCAAACCAAAACAAAATTTCCATTACAACTACCAATAGAACAATCAAAAACTAAATTCCTAGTTGGAACAGTTATAGGCAAAAAACCAAATACAGCAGTAGAATCAACTTTTTTAAAAATCCAATCACTATTTAATTTAATCTTTAGTAAAGCATTATTATTAGTTGCATCCTTATTATTTAATTTTTTAACAAACAAAGGAGTCTCTTTAATAACAGAACCAGCATCCTTCAACAAATTAGTCTCTACAATATCTAATAAGTTATCACCAGAAAAAGCAGGTTCAGCGCCAGGTTTAAGGAAAACAAATAAAGCAACAACAATAATTAAGAATAAGCCCATGCTTAAAGCCCAATCAATATAATCCAAACCACGTTTATCTTTTATCATATTGTCCCCTTCACAACAGTCACAATCAAAGCAGCAACAGTCATTAAAATTAAAGAATGTAATAATCCATTCTTAAATGTACCTTCAGAAAATTTCCCAATCATAATACCAGCAAAAAAACCTTGAATCATAATTAAAACGAAGAAGACAGTGTTTAAATTATAAGTTTGTCCAGTAGACTGGAATAACCCACCTATACCAGATAATCCAGACTGTATAGATCCAGATAAACTTCCCAGTTTAGGGAATAACCACAATTGTAAAATCAACATAACAGCAATAAACACAAAGAACACAATGTATCCTTGTACAATCTGTGAAAACACGCTAGCTTTACGCTCTTCCTTCATTTTTTTGACATTTATAACAGAATCAACAACAGAAGAAAGAATGTCAGTAATATCACCACCACTTTGTTCGGCCTCAACAATAATAGAAATAGAACGCTTAATTACCTTATTATTAGTGTCTAAACTAAAAGTAGTTAGAGCCCTTCTAGTAGGAATGCCCCATTCAATCTGATTAGACAACTTTTTTAAAAAAGGATTTAAAGCACCAAAATCTTTTTGAGCAACATTACGAATAGAACGAGGAATCGAAACACCAGATTTAATAGACTCAACTAAACTTCTCATAAAATCAATAAACTTTAATTCAATATCTTTTTGTCTATTAGCCTCACGGAAAAAATCAACCCAAAATTGCAACCAACCAAGAGAGAAAGAAACAATTAAGATAGGTAAAAACCAACGAGTCTTCCAAAAGAAAAAGATGTCAGCACCAATCAAAGCTAAAGCTATAAAAATTCCCAACCAATAAATACCTTTAAATTTTCTTCCCATTTTATTCAGGTTGCACAATATTCAAAAATAAAATAAAACCAACATTTAATACTGGAATAACAAGATACGTACCAAAAGTAGCCAAAGTACCAACACTAAAACCACCAACAGCACCACCAAGAATATTAATAATAGCAAGAGTAACAATAAATAACAAAGGAGCAGCAATCAAAATACCAGTATACAAATCAGAGTAAGTAGCCAAAGATTCAACATACTTCTTTCTTTCCAAACGATAAGTAGTCATAGTGTCCTCAGCCATACTATTCAAATAAGATTTTAAACTACCACCAGATTCAACAGTAGCAGCAATACCGCTCAAAACATCCTTAAAACGCTTAGAAGGGGTAGCAGCAGCAACAGTCTTTAAAGCAGTTGAAAGATCATAACCAAATAAGTTAACATAATTCACAATCTTTTTTATTTCACTCTCTAAACCTTTATACTCTCCAGAATTCAATAATAAACGAAACATCGTAACAGGAGGAGCACCAGAACCAGCAATAGCAGCCATATGCATAATAGCAAAAGGTAAATCATTTTTAATTAATCTTCTTCTACCTCCAACAATTAAAGAAGGGTAAAGATATAATATAAAAAACATACAAACACTTAATATAATAGAAATAGCAATACTAGCCATAAATCCTATAAAAGTTGCTTTGAATAAAAACAAATTTAAAAGAACACCAGCAGCAAGAATAACAATGAAAGTGAGTAAAGAAGAAAACAAAACAATACTCATGTACGTACGAGCTAAAACTTTCATATCAGACATACGTAAAGAATGACGAATTTTCTCATAAAAATCAGGATAATTTTTGCTAACACTACTTGACAAAGCTCTGCAGAATATATTAGCAATACTACCAAAAAGACCAATTTTGTAAACAGTATAATCAATTTGAGTTAATTTCTTAATCCTCTCAGGCTTAGACAAACGCTTAAGAACTTCAGCACTCATACCAATATCTTTTAAATATTTTGTACGCTTAGTCTTTGATTGATAAACTCTTTTAGAAGGCAAAGGAACTTTTAATTCATTCACCACTTTGTTCTTTGTAGGAACTGAACCTTCCAAAGGTTCATCTAAAGCATCAACAATATTTTCATTCAAAAGTTCTAACTTATCTAATAAATGCAATAACTGCCTATTATACACATCCCTATGATCTTGCTCAGACTTTCCTTGTAAGAATCTCTCTAAGAGAATAGCATTATTACTAGCCTGCTGTAAAGAACGGAAAAAAGCATCCTTTCGATGATTTAAGGCCTTAATCTCCTCAATTAATGCAATAATTTTATCAACATCAGGTATAAACATTTTCTCGCTCTTCATCAATCCCCCTTTGAATCATATTAGTCAATTTGATAATATACAACTTAGTTTCAATAATTTTTTCTTCCAAGCGTTGGTCTAACATACCCTTTTCCATCTGCTCTTTCTTTTGGTTAAGTAAAAGAACATATTGAGAATACACATCCTTAATTGTGCGAGCATGCTGTGCAACCAAATCAAAATCCATTTTAGACAATACCAAATCTCCTCAAAACTTTATCAGGGGTTTTATAATACATGTCAATAACTTCTTGCACTTTACGGAAATCAACAATATTTCTTTTGTAAAGAGCCATTAACAACTTAGTACGATTAGCAAACTCTTTTTGCAAAGCATCCATAGACAAACCAAAATTCTTGACTAGTTTATCGAACACAACACTCTCCTTTTTAAAGAAAAAAGTATCAGAACGAGGATCCCACATAAAAGGAGTATTAGTTTTTACTTTTCCTTCAGTAACACTAACAATTTCATTAATACTCTTTAAACGACGTTCAGGTTCACCCTTAATTTTTACTTGAGCCATAACACAAACAACATCAATAATCTCAATCAAAGAAGGAGACAAATTAATAGGAGGAGTTTCTAAACGTTTAACCATGGTATCAACATCTTCAGCGTGCATAGTACAAGAAACAGCATGACCAGAAGCAGCACCTTGGAATAACACAAAAGCTTCTTCGCCCCTAATCTCACCAACAATAACATAATCAGGACGTTGTCTGAAACTCTCTTTTAGTAAAGTGAATAAATTAACTTCACCTAATTTTCCTTCAGCACCAACACCAGTAGCTTGCCGAGCAACAGAAGGAAGCCAATTTTCGTGACGGAGAGCTAATTCATGAGTATCTTCAATACTTACTATCCTAGCTTGGGGAGGAATGAAAAAAGCAAGACTATTGAGCAAAGAAGTCTTACCAGAGCCAGTACCACCAATTACAACAAAATTTGTTTCGTGTTCAATAAGCAACCACAAGAAAGCCAAAACCTCAGGACTAACAGTTTTTAGTTTCATCATCTTAATAGGACTAAAAGGTTCAGAAGTAAATTTACGAATAGTAAAAGTTGGTCCTCTTGTAGAAATATCTTCAGTGAAAGTAGCATTTATACGACTATTATCGGGCAAACGACCATCAAGCAAAGGATTAGCATAAGAAATATATTTACCACACTTCTGGGCTAACTTTTCAACAAAACTAGCCAACTTATCCATATCTTTAAAAACAATATTAGTTCTTAAATTACGAAACTTACGATGCACAATATACAAAGGAGTTTTTGCACCATTACATTCAATATCTTCAATGAAATAATCTTTCATCAAAGGCTGAATCTCATTTAAACCAACAAAATTACGATACACATAATACATTAATTTAGAAAAAGTTTTAGTAGATATTTTCACACCTAACTCAACCAATAATACACGAATGTTTTTTTCTAAATAAGCAATAATCACATCAGTACGTTTTACATTAATGAAAGATATGTTGATCAATTCTTCAATGCCTTTTTCAACACTCAACAAAATATTTTTTTCAACATCATCTAAAGGAGGTTCTTCAACAACATACACTAACTCATGTGCAGTGGGGTCCCAAAAAATATGAGCATAAGCATAAGGAGGAATTAAAGGGTAACGAAAATCAATCTTTGTTTTATCAGCAATATCTGGCAATGAAGGAATCTGTTGTTTTTCCTCAATTCTGAAGATTATATCACTCTTTTGTTGTGAAGGAATATCTTTAGTCTTTGCAGCCATATACTATACCTCTTTTTAATAGGAGAAACACTCTCTGTATTTTAAATAGTTTTCTACGCCACTAAATAGCACAAAAAACAGTTTTAAGTCATAATAATTGCAATTATAGGTTTATTTCCAGGAAGAGGAGTAAAAGTGCCAGTATGCTTAATTAAAGCAGTATACGTTCCTACAAAAGGGTTAGCAAAACTTGAGACTAAATCAATATCAATATTTGTATATTCTAAAGTTAGAACCATGTCGTATTTTTCTTCAACTAAAGTTTCTTTGAGTTCCATAGAAATAACACCTTCTTTGATTACTACACGATTTCCATGAGTACTAGGTTCTTGAATTATAGCAGTAGTATCTTTATTCCAAACAATCTTATCATCTGCTTTATTGATTACTAATTTTCCTTCAGTTACAGTAAAAGGAGATAATTCTCTTTGCGAACCAGGACCTTCATTAGCAACAGTGCGAATAGTTTCATCTAGAGTGAATAACATGTTTTTAGTTTGAATGACAGTATTTCTATCACGCATTTTTTCAACCAAAGGAATAGCAGCACCCAAAATTAAACTAATAGCAACAATACCTAAAGTCAAATACAAAACTGCAGAAACCCAAATCGCACCCTTTTTTGTTAACATATAAATTACCTCTTAGAAAAGAACATTCCTTAAGGACTAGCAACACAATTCACAGCAGCTTCCCGAATAGCACTAGTACACAAAATATCATTACCACTCTTACCCTTAATAGTCGCAACAACATCAACCTTAGTAGCATCAGTCAAAGGATTTAAATCAGTATAAGGCTTCTTCTCACCAGACTTCAAACTATAATCAAGCTGAATAGGAGTCACAGCACCAGTAGTTGTATGCTTTCTCAAACGCAAAGCAGTAATGTCGATAGTTCCACGATTATCAATAGCAATATTTGCTCCAGTAGCATTAATACCACAATTCACTTCAATCTTAAAATCTAATTGATTCACACAAAGTAAAGCCTCCTCAGTAGAAGCATCAACCCTACCAGTTTGATCTTTAATAAAATCCAAACCCCAAGTCATAACTAAAGCAGCCAAAGCAACAGCAAAACCAATAAGTAAAACAGTTGCAATTAAAGGAGACATACCCTTTTTTTGTCTTTTCATTAAAGTTTTCAAGCTCATTCCTCTTTTTATAGTTTATTGCACTAAACACGATACGTTAATTTTTGTTCACTACAAGGTTGATATAACCCCTGAGCAATACGAATTTTAGGAATCACAATAATAGTTCCAGACCCACCATAACTAACAGTACCAATATTTCCAGGCTCAATTTCAGTATGCTCATCACGAGGATTGTCGTTTTCAATTAAAGTAAAAGAATCAATCTTACCCCTTCCTTTATTTTCAATAGTTAATTCACCACCACCATGATGAAGCAAATCAATCTTAATATCACTAGCACAATTTAATTTACTCAAAGCAACACCCTGACCTTTAGTAATTAACTCTTCACTATATTGCTCACCCCACAAAAAAACAATAGCACTACCAGCAACAACCATACCAATAATTAACACAGTAGCAATTAAAGGACCAGCACCTCTCTTATTCTTTATGGACATTTTTTTACCACCACTTTCCTAGC
>CEPX01024058.1_pt1 | contig 31420 bp, 24 predicted proteins | sample 361361 | NCBI WGS metagenome assembly CEPX01 (sample SAMEA2619974, study PRJEB7988) | marine metagenome | biome: marine biome (ENVO:00000447); feature: mesopelagic zone (ENVO:00000213) & marine oxygen minimum zone (ENVO:01000065); material: "saline water (ENVO:00002010), including plankton...
AACTGGCAAGCTGGCTTGTATTTTATCATTAATAATCTTTTCTACCTTCTCCACCTCATCGGTAGTAAGTTTGCGAGAGAAAGAAAAATCAAAACGAGTTCTTTTGGTAGTAATGTCAGAACCTTTTTGCTTCACCTCATCACCTAATACATCTCGGAGAGCTTGCTGCAACAAGTGAGTGGCTGTATGTAAGCGAGTGACCTGCTTGATCTCATCTTCACTTCCAGCCTTTAACTCACCAGTATCTAGTAACAAACCATGTCCACCAAACTTCTTTTCTTTACCAGCTCGAGAGATCTCTTGGTGTTTAACAAATTCTTTTTCAAAATCTTTTTGTTGAAGCTTTGAAGCTTTTTGACCACCAAGATCTTTAATCACCTCATAAGGAAGGCCAAAGCTTTCATAAAGTTTGAAAGCTGATTGAGCATTAATTTCATCCAACTTATTTAATTCTCTAATGCCCTTAACTAAAGTTTTCTTGAACTTCTTAGACTCTTCATCAAAAACATTCAATATCTTTTCTCGATCAAGCTCTTGGTAATGAGAGTCGTATAACTTAACTACCTTGTTTAATAGTTGAGAAAAATCAAACTCTGGAGCTTTAGTAATAATTCGTCTGATTAATCGACGAAGAATATAACCAGCCTCTTTATTGGAAGGAGTAACCCCATCAGAAATCAAGAAAGCTATTCCTCGACCATGATCAGCCAAGATTCTTTTACCTTCGTCTGATAGATCGCTTGGCAAGATATCTATAATCAAACTAAAGAGATCTGTTTCATAAACATTGTTAACACCAGATAGAACAGCTACCAGTCTCTCTAGACCCATGCCCGTATCAACACCTGGCTCAGCCAACTTATTCAACTGAGCCTTACCACTCAAAAGATCCTCTCTACTCCCCTCACAAAAGTATTCATTAAAAACAATGTTCCAAACCTCTATGCCATCAATATATATTTCGGTTGTTGGACCACAAGGCCCCTTGTTGCCTGTAGGGCCCCAGAAGTTGTCCCAGAGAGCATACTCTATTTTATCCTTAGGTAGACCAATAACCTCGTTCCAGATACGATAAGAATCCTCATCCCGAGGAACTTCATTCTTCCCTTCAAAAACAGTGACGGTAAGCCGATCACTAGATACCCCCAACTCTTTAGTTATAAACTCATAACCCCACTTAATAGCATCTTCCTTACCATAGTCAGCAAAAGAAAAGTTCCCTAACATCTCAAAAAAGGTAAGGTGCGTCTCATCACCAACTTCATCAATGTCGGTGGTTCTGAAGCACTTCTGAACAGAAGCTACTCGTCGAGAACCAAAATCCTTTTCAGAATCTAAATCACCGGTGTAATAGGGCTTGAACTGCTGAACACCAGCAGTGGTTAATAAAACGGAAGGATCATCAGACAATAGAGAAGAAGACTTAATAGTTTTATGCTCTTTAGAGCCAAAAAAATCTAAAAATTTTTCTCTAACATCTGCGGTAGTCATATTTTATAAATTATAACGTATCTCGGATAACAGCAACTTAATATCAAAAATAAGATCCTCTATTCTTCTATTAGAAAACTTGATTCTATTTCCTTTTACTAAATCAGCTAGGTCAATAATTTTTTCTTCAACCACTACTAATCTTTGAACAGCTTTTTTATTTTTAGATAACTTATCATAAGCAATCTTTAATAATCCTAGTTCGGACTGATAGTAAGCTGGAACTTTTTTTAAATAACGCCAATTATTCTTGGTAACAGCTGCGGCCATAGAAGCTTGACCAAGAGCGGTCACATACTCCTCTTCAGCAAAAGATTTGTTGGCTTGACCAAGGTGAAATTGAACTTGTGTACCAGTTCTTTTTAATGATCGAATATCATAAGCTAGCTTTTTAGAAGTCTCGTAAGTTTGTTGTGCAAGATCGCTTGTAATTAGCTTATCTGCAACAGCTTGTTCTAAAATGCTCTGCCTAACCTTATTAATCTGAGATTTAAGATCTGAATCATCTATCTTATATCTAATTTCATCAAGAACTTTTAGACGGGTAACAAAATTACCAGGAATCTCTTTTAAATCCTTATTGGTTATCTTCTCAAACTTAATTTGTGAGAGAAGGCCTATTAATAAATCTTCTTTAGCACGATTAACCTGAATCTTAAGATTATTAGTCATACTATCTTCCACTCTATCCAAAGCTTCTATTAATTGAATCGTTTGTAGATCGTTCTTTTGATTCTCTTTTAGTTTAATAACTTGTTTACGAAACTCCTTTGGATTTTTATAGCTATCAATAGTAATGGTTAACAATTTAGCAATGTCGTTGATTGCTGAGTCCACACTTTTTAGTCTTTTATCTCCTAGTTGTAATTGAAGGTTATTAAATAGCTGAGCGTGCTTAATAGAATTAATAGTTATTTGATTAAGTACTGAGTTGCTAATTTTGTTACTAGATAACTCTTCAAGCTGATTAATTAAATCTTCGAGATTATTATTATATTTTTGAGTAGCAGCATTAATAGCAACAGTATTGCCAGGAATAATTCTAACTAACTTGATAATCTCAGCCGCTCGATAGTTTAAGGTTTTTACTTCTAACTGAGTCTTATCTTCAAGGTTAAAGGTTAAGGACATTCTAACACCACGAGACCACTCTTTTACAAAATAGAATGGGTTGCTAGGTAGTAAACCTGGATTATCAACTCCTAAATCAACACTTAAGTTAGTGGCGTGCAGAGAAGACCAGAGAACACTGCTGCTGGTAATAATAGTAATTAAAAGAAAAAATAGCGCTGGCTTTATCGCTTTCTTCATAGTTGAATTACAATATCATAATAAGCCCATTTTGACCAGGGTTTAATACCCTTCAAGAGTATGAGCTTTTTCATGATTTTTGATACGAGTTAAGGCTTTAGCCTCGATCTGACGAATACGTTCACGAGTAACACTGAAAACCTTACCCACCTCTTCTAGAGTGTGAGTGATACCATCTTCTAAACCAAAACGCATTTTAAGAATTTTCTGCTCCCGGGGAGTTAAATCAACTAAGATCTCTTTAATTTTACCCCTCAAAAGAGCCTGAGTAGCAGACTGAGCTGGTGTTAAGCTTCTTTCGTCTGGAATAAACTCTGAAAGAGTTGAATCCTCATCCTTATCACCTAATGGCGACTCCAAAGAGATAACATCTTGAGAGATCTTTTGAATGTGATGAATCTTTTCTACCGGCAAGTCTATTTCTAAAGCAATCTCTTCAGGTAAAGGCTCACGACCTAACTCTTGGAAAAGACGTCTTTTGGCTTGAGTGTACTTGGAAATAGTTTCCACCATGTGTACAGGAATTCGAATAGTTCGAGATTGATCAGCTAAAGCACGTGTAATAGCCTGACGAATCCACCAGTGAGCGTAAGTTGAGAATTTAAAACCACGACGGTAATCAAACTTATCAACCGCTCGAGAAAGACCTATATTTCCTTCTTGAATTAGATCTAAAATACCAAGATTAGGACTACGATTAACATATCTTTTAGCTATAGAAACCACTAAACGTAAGTTGGCTTTAATAAAATCTCGGCGAGCCTGTTCATCACCCCCCTCGATTCTCTTGGCTAATTCCTTCTCTTCATCTTTAGTTAATAGAGAAGCTTTACCAATTTCCTTTAAATAAACTTGTACAGCATCTGGTAAGCCAGCAGCTAAACGCTGATCATCAAGCTCTGCCAAACTAATTTCACCATCTTTAGGAACTTCAATTAACTGACTAGTTTCAACAACTTTAATGTTGTTAGCTTCTAACTCAGAGTAAACATCCTCTAAGAATACTAGATCCTCCTCTAAGTTAGGAAAATGATGAAGAACTTCTGAATCGGTAACAAAACCACGACTACGACCTCTCTTAATGAGCTCGCTTAGTTGTTGAACATTAAGCTCCTGTTTCGCCTTACTTCGACGAACTCTGGTAATCTTTTTCTTCACAACTTTCTTTTTAGGAGTAGCTTTAGCTTTAGAAGTAGTCTTAGAAACAACCTTTTTCTTCTTAACTACCTTTTTAGTTACTTTCTTTGTTGCCTTTTTAACAACTTTTTTAGTAACTTTTTTCTTGCTAGCAGCCTTCTTAGCTGTTTTTGCCATTGGTGATATTGTAGAATTCTTTGTTCAAAGTGTCAAACTCTTTTAAAGCTGTAATTATAGACTCCTCATCGCCTTGTTTTTCGGCTTGAGCAATGGTGATTTGTAATAATTGTCGCTTGTCCTTAAGATCCTCTATCTTTAACTGTCTGATAAGTATAGCCAACTCTTCTTCCTTTTTTTCAGGATCCAAGTTGCTATTCTCCAAGCTAGCCTTAAGAGCTAATTGATCAGAAAACTGAAACTTGAAATTTTCAGGCACGGCACCTCCTAAATCAATCACTCGTTGAGCAAGAAAATCTCGACGACTCCAACTCTCCGGCTGGGCTACGGGCATAGGCTCAGCTGATCGACTGAAAGAATCCACCTTCTTAGCAACAACCTTTTCCAATTCCTCATATAGGACCTCCTCTCTAATCCCAGCTATGTTAGACAACTCTTTAAGCCAGACCGCCTGCTCTACCCTGCTAAAAATGCCCTTGATTTTGGTAAGTATATGACGAATATTATTTTTTCTATCTGCTTCATTGGTGATGACTTGAGGAGACAAATAGCGGTTAAAATAAAAATGGCGGACTGGTTTAGATTCTTTAATTAACTGGCTAATGATTCCTGGCTGAGCCTTAATAAAATCAGCAGGGTCTTTTTCACCAGGAACTTTGAGAATACTGACAAGAAAATCTTGGGCTAAAGCTAAATCAATACTCCTTTCAGCTGCTAACTGACCAGCCTCATCACTATCAAAGCTCAATATTAGCTGACTACTAAGACGTCTTAAGGTTTTAAGTTGATCGTTACCAAGAGCGGTTCCCGATGAAGCTACAACATTTTTGACTCCGTCCTGATAAGACATGAGAACATCCATCTGCCCCTCAACCAACAAGGCTGTATCTTGTTTACGAATCTCATTCTTACTTTTATGCAGGCCATAGAGCAAGCGAGACTTATTAAAAATAGGCGTCTCAGGAGAGTTAATATATTTAGCTATCTTGGGATCAACCTCGCCAGTCTCAAAAATACGCCCTGTGAAACCAACCGTCTTACCAAAACTATTAAAAATAGGGAACATTATTCGCTGACGAAAACGGTCCCAATAAGTGCCTCTGTCGGTTTTAAAAACTAGACCAGCTCTTTCAATATCCTGAGCAGTAAAGCCTAAACTAACGAGATAGCGTAATAAGTTATCAGATCCAGGCGGAGCAAAACCTACCTCGAACTCCATGATAGTGTCTTTGGTTAAACCGCGCGAGAGTAGATATTGACCAGATTCCTTAGTAAAGTTTTTTCTAAAAAAATCTTTAGCTGAGTTATTAATATCATAAAGAATCCCAAATTGTTTGTAGTCAGCAGCTGTATTAGGGTTGCGCCGAAAATCCACACCAGCTTTTTCAGCTAATATTTTCAAAGCCTCATAAAACTCTAGATTTTCAAACTTCATTAGAAACTTAAAGATATCACCTCCATCATTGCAACCACCAAAACAATACCAAGTCTGACGATCTGGAGAAATAACAAAGGAAGGATTACTCTCTTTATGAAAAGGACAAAGGGCCTTGAAGTTCCGGCCGGCTGGAGTCAGCTGAATATATTCTTTCAGAAACTCAGCTATGTCTATCTTCTCTTTAATTTGGTCAGTGATATTTGTCATTCTGCCCTTATATTAATTGAATAATGATAAATAATGAAATAAAGCTTGCCATAACAATAAAAATTGGTTATTATTTTCTCACTATGAGACAGTGTGAAATTTGTAAGAAAGGTTCTCGAATGGTTGGAAAACGAAAGCTTTTACGAGGCCACTATAACCCAACTAATTGGACTCGCAAACAGCCCAACCTACAAAAAACTCGCCTACCAGACGGTCGGCAACTTTTAATTTGCACTCGCTGCATCAGAACATTAGCTAAAAAAGCTAGTGGGGTGTAGTATAATTTAAATACGGTAGCTACAAGCTAACTGTCACTGCTCTTTGTCAATAAGGATAAGTCTATCCAGAAAGGAGACTTTCATGCATTTTTTAAAGAATGATGAGTTGGATATAAGTGTCCGCTGGTTGATTAGACGCGATCTATCAGAGGTAATGACTATTGAGAGCAGCAGCTTTGAAAATCCTGTCACTGAACAAAAGATGGTTGGTTGGCTAAGATGCCGAAATATCGTTGGTATGGTAGCTGAAAAGGACTCTCTTGTTCTAGGCTTCATGATCTACTGCCTAGGAAAGAAAGCTCTTCAGCTTTCTCGTTTAGCGGTTGCTGAAGAATGTCGACGAAAAAAAATCGGCTCCCAAATGGTCCAGCTTCTCAAAACAAAGCTTTCTTTTCAAAGACGCTCTTTTACATTCGCCAATGTTCCGGAAACCAATCTTGGCGCGCAGTTGTTTTTTAAAAGTCTTGGATTTAAAGCTCAACACATTGACTATCGACCCGCTGAACCTGAATATCAGATGCTCTATCAAATTTCTGACGAAGATTTGAAGAGGTATGAGAGAAGTAAGTTGTTACAGATTTTAGAGAGGCGCAACGGCATGCCTCTTTCGTAAAATTCTACCCCCCCTGCTTTTATGCAGGGTTTTTTATTTAATTAAAGAAGGTAGGATCTGAAAATCATTATGTAAAACTTTTTTTATTTTAGGATTGTAAATAGCTGCTGCTGGATGATACATGACAGCTACTTTAACTGGACTATTAGACTTACTTTCCAAAACCTGTCCGTGAAGCTCACTAATAGGTTGGAGAGAGTCTTGCAAATTTTGTTTTTCCATTATATAGCTCATAGAAAATCTTCCCAAAGTTACAATCACCAATGGCTTAATAATATCTATCTGGCGATCAAGAAAGGGTCCATAGATAGCTATTTCTTCTGGTAAAGGATCTCTGTTACTAGGCGGCCGATCTTTAACTATATTGGTTATGTAAACAGCTTCCCTTTTAACCCCAATAGAAGTTAATAGGTCGTCTAAAATTTTACCAGCTGACCCACAAAAAGGCCTGCCAGTCTTAGCCTCATTGCGACCAGGAGCTTCGCCGATAAACATCAATTGAGCATTATGACTCCCCTCACCAATAACAGGTAATGTTTGATTGTTAACTCGCTCTTGATAAAGAGGAGATTCTTTTAGGTTCTGAACCTCTTCTCTAATTTGTTTTAAGGCTTGAGAGCGATCATTGCCCATAACTACTTGCCGAAGTTATTACTAACCTCTTCCCAATTAACAACATTCCAAAAAGCACCTACATAATCAGGTCGCTTATTTTGATACTTAAGATAATACGCATGCTCCCAAACATCGAGACCAAGTAAAGGAGTTAGACCCTCCATAACCGGACTATCTTGATTAGAAGTTGATTTAACAAGTAGCTTGCCGGAGCCGTCTTTAACCAACCAAGCCCAACCACTACCAAAAACGGTTGTAGCAGTGTTAGCAAAATCTTCTTTAAATTGATTGAAGCCGCCTAAATCCTTATTAATAGCTTCAGCCAATTCTCCTTGAGGTTCACCGCCACCATCAGGGCTCATGATCTTCCAGAAAAGAGAGTGGTTAAGATGACCGCCTCCATTATTACGCACCGCCTTTCTAATCTCTTCAGGAACTGAATCTAACGTCCAGAGAAGATCCTCTAAAGGTTTGTCTTGTAATTCGGAGTGGCTTTCTAAGGCAGTATTTAATTTGTTGATGTAGCCTTGGTGATGCTTAGTGTAATGAATCTCCATTGTTTGAGCATCGATATGAGGCTCTAGAGAATCGTAGCTATAAGTTAATTTTGGTAATTCGTACATAGTATTAATAATGTTGTTGGGACCTTTGTCTCTTTATTATGTAGAAATAAACTTTTTTTGCAAAATTCTAATACTGAAAATGTTGTTTTTTGGCAAGTGATATGGTATAAAACAAAGCATATGGAAATTATTCAAAATGTTTTTAATCCAGAAACATTACAAGGTCTATGGGAGACAACCTCACCTTGGTTGTTAAGTCATGGTCCAAAAATTCTGGGTATTTTACTAGGAGCCTACTTGTTTAATAAATTTGGCCACCTATTCATCGGAAAAGCTATTAGAAAAGCGATTGTTGGCGACAGCTTTCTAACCAAGCAAGCTGAAAGAAAGCGAGAGGACACCTTAATTCATGTCTTTAGTGGAACTTTCAAGATTGTTGTTTGGGTAATGGCTGTCTTAATGATTATTTCTGAATTTGGCATCGCCATTGGCCCTATCATTGCAGCAGCTGGTATTGTGGGTGTAGCTTTTGGTTTTGGTGCTCAATATCTTATTCGTGACATGATTGCTGGTTTGTTTATCATCCTAGAGAATCAATATCGTATTGGTGATGTTGTAGAGCTAACTGGTGCTTCTGGTGAAGTTGAGAAGATTAGTCTTCGTACCACTATCATTAGAGACCTTAATGGCGCTGTTCATCACATCCCTAACGGAGAAATAAAAAAGGCTGTTAACAAGACTAAAGACTTTGCTCGAGTTAACTTAAATATTGGTATCTCTTATGACGCTAACATTGAAAAGGTGATCAAAGTGGTTAATGACATTGGTGCCAAGATGTTCCAAGACAAAGAGTGGAGTAAAAAGCTTAATGAGGCTCCTGAGTTTGTTAAGATCACTAACTTTGATGACTCTGCCGTGGAGATCAGAATCAAAGCTGAGGTTAAGCCTCAAGAGCAATGGGGAGTGGCGGCTGAGCTAAGAAAAAGAATCAAAGTTACTTTTGACAAAGAAGGTATTGAGATTCCTTACCCTCAACGAGTTATTCACCAGGTAAAGTAATCTCTACCACTTTGTTGCGTGATGTCTGACCAGAAATAATACGAACGTTACTGGTAGAAACAGAAAAGTAATTAGCTAATAACTTAATAATAGCAAGATTCGCCCGTCCTTTGACGGGCGGTTCTTTTACCGAAACTGTAAAAAGACCACCCTCCTGCTCCTCTACCTTATTCTCTCGAGCAGCTGGCTTGGCTTTAACAGATACCTTCATTAAAAAAGAGATTTAAGAATGTCGATGTTCTTCTTGTCTGGTCCCATCCCCTCAAAACCTGGGACCTCTAAGAACCATGAGGTGTGGCCTAGTCTTTTTTCTTTGGCTAGATTTTTGAAACCTTTCAGACCAATATGACCTTCTCCAATATTTTCATGACGATCATGATGGGAATCAAAAGGTGTTTTAGAATCATTAACATGTAAAGCTACTAACTTATCTAAACCAATCTCTTTATCAAACTCATTAAAAAGTTTTTTGATATTAGCTGGGCTATGCTCATCCATAACTCCTGCCTCAAAGGCATGAGCGGTATCCCAACAAACCTTCATTCGTTTAGAGTCAATCTTTTTGATCATAGTCCCTATTTCAGCTACTGAAGAGCCTAGCTTCTGACCACCACCAGCAGAGTTTTCCATAACCAGTTCAGCCTGACCAGGAACTTTCTTTAAAATAATCTTGCAAGCCTTAACCACTTTAGCCATTGCTTTGTCCTTAGGCATTTCTTTACCAGAGCCAATATGAAAAATGAGCCCATTGGCCCCGATAAGTTCGGCTATTTGTAAATGAATAGAAAGATTAGTAATAGATTTTTCTACCGTCTCAGCAACTGGGCTAGCAAGGTTGGGTAGATAAGCAGCATGAAGATAAATAGGACCAATGCCACTCTCTTTAACAGCATCTTTGAACTTCTTTATCTTCTCTTCATCAGGTAGCTTAGCTGCCCATTGACGAGGTGAAGCACCAAAAATTTGGAGACACTCACCTCCAATAGCTTGTATCCTTTCAATAGCTGTGTGAAGACCACCAGCTGTCGATACATGAGCACCTATCTTAGGAGTCATTATTTAATATCCTCAATCATTTTTTGGACCTCATCACGACTAACCAAGTCCCTTTCCTCGATCTCTTGTTTAACTCGTTTCTCTATCATGTCGTCAATCATTTTCTGACCTTGTTGAGCCTGTGATTGAAGTTCCTTTAATCTTTCAGGAGAAAGATTTTTTAATTCTTTGAAAATTCCCATAATTTTATGTAATTAAACTTACTATAACTTACCCGGGACTTGCAAGATGTAACCCAAGATAATAAGTACGATACCAATAACACCCAAGAACCTCTCGCGCTTCATAGTCTTGAAAACAAAATCATCTACCCTGTGTTCCAGCAAGAAGCGATGATGGACCATAATAGCGGTGAAGCCGACTAGTAATTTTCCGATTACATCTAAAGTAAAACCTAAGAATTCCATATTTTTTTATTATACCCCTCTCCAAAAGAATAAGGAAGTAGACGACGAGCTACTAAAACCACGGCGACACCTAAAATAGCTCCTGCTAAGATATCTAGTGGCCAATGAACGCCAACTATAACCCTGCCTAAGCCAACTAAAACAGCAGCGCCAGTAAAGTGCCAGAAGAATTTTTTATTAATAAAATAAATTAGAGTAGCCAAAGCAAAAAGCACAGTAGCATGGCCAGAAGGAAAAGAACTAGTCATTATTGGATCGATGAGCGGTTCTAAACCTAGAGCCTTAAAAGGTCTTGGATTAGGGTAAGAGAAACGAATAACTTCAACAAATAATCCTCTTGCAACTAAAAGAGAAAAAGAAGTTAATAAGATGTAGTGGAGTCTATCTTTACCTTTTTTGTAACCCCAAAAGATAAGGCCAATAAAAAAGATTACTAATAAGTAAGGTAGATATTGAGCAATAAAAATAAAAAACCAATTTAGAAGCCAATACTTATTAGCTAGATTATAAAAAAAATGAAAAGCCTGCTCATTCATTACATTCTAACAAACGGTAATAGTGCTAAGATTCTAGCTCTTTTAATGGCTTGAGCTAGTTTACGTTGATGCTTGGTACAAACTCCAGTGTAGCGAGGATCAATAATTTTAGCCTGTCCTGAAATAAAGCGCTTCAAAAGTTCGCTTTCTTTATAGTCAATCTCTTTTAAGTTTTGTGAACAAAAGAAACACTGTTTTTTCATAGTTAAAATGGTAAATCTTCTTTTTTAATTTCGTTAGTATCAATTGATGGTGCTTCAGTAGGTCCTTCATCAACATTAATAGTTGGAATTTCAGGAGCTTTTGTTTCCTGATTAACTCCAGTTGAAGGAGTTGGTGGTTGAAAACCACCACTATTCTGATTTGCTGATCGAGGTCCTAATTGCATTCGCTCACCAACAATCTCGGTTGTACGTCTTTTCTGTCCTTGATTGTCCTCCCAAGAACGAGTTTGTAATCGGCCTTCAATCAAGACCAAGCCACCTTTGGTTAAGAAACGACTGGCAATCTCTGCCTGACGACCCCAAAGAACGATGTTGTGAAACTCTGTCTCTTCTTTTTTACCAGCCACCTTATCATTCCAAACACGGTTGGTAGCAATACTAAAGGTAGCGACTTGAGTGCCATTAGTAGTAGTTCTGAGAATAGGGTCAGCTGTTAATCTACCTAATAAAAATGTTTTGTTAAGATTCATTATTCTCCTAATTCTTCCAGAGTTTTAGTTAATAATTCATTGCTACTAATCTCTGGGTTAGTAGATTGAGTTTGTTTTGGTTTGGTAGCAACAGTTGCTTCAACAGTTTCTGGCCTAACGCCTTCCTGTGGAGCTGCTACAACCACCCTCTCCTTTTTAACAACTTCTTCTTTCTGAACTGGTAGAGTAACTAACAATGATCGAAGAACATTCTTTTGAAAACGAAGCCCCTCCTCAATCTTACTAATCACACCTGGAATAGCGAAGAACTTATAAACCAATAAAGTCGCTGTGTTGAACTTTTTAACTGGATAAGCCAGCCTAATAGTTTTAGCGGCTTCTTTCTTAGATATTTCGATCTCAGCTCCATCTGGCAACTTAGCCAAAAACTGATCGATAACAGCTTCCGCTGATTGATCGTCGATCAAGAGAGCTAATTCGTATTCTATTTTTTGGTCATCTTCCATGGCAATAAACTACCAAAAAATCAGTTGATCGTCAACTAAGATTTTTTAGATTCTTTTTTTTCTACGACCTCTTTCTCTTCAGCCTCTACCTCAGTACGAACACCTGTTCCTACTGGAATCAAGCGACCGATAATAACATTCTCTTTCAAACCACGCAGTATGTCCTCTTTTCCTTCTATAGCAGCATTAATTAACACCTTAGCAGTTTCAATGAATGAGGCGGCAGACAAGAAGCTTTCAGTAGAAAGTGCCACCTTGGTAATACCAAAGAGTAACTGCTTAGCCTTAGCTGGCTCACCACCTTTTTCTTTTGTCTCTCTATTAGCTTCTATAAATTTTGATTTTTCAACAACATCACCTGGAATAAAGCTAGTACCTCCTGCGGTCTTAACTTGAACTCTAGAGAACATCTGACGAACAACTACCTCAATGTGCTTATCACTAATTGACGCACCCTCTGAGGAATAGATGTTTTGAATTTCGTTAATAATGTATCTCTCTACCTCACGACCACCTTTAATCTGGAAAACTTCTTTAATATCAAGACGACCTTCACAAAGCTGGTCACCTTTAAATACCTTATCTCCTTTTTTGAAGAAAATTTCGCTTTGTTGATGAATTGGAAACTCGTAGATTTTATCTTTCTTCTTCTTATCAGACTCAATAGTTGTTTTAACTTTTAAGATTTTGAGTAGGCCTCTGTCTTCTATCTCTTCAACCACTCCATCTTCTTCAGCAACAAAAGCCTTACCCTTAGGAAGTCGGGCCTCAAATACCTCTTCAATACGAGGTAGACCGTGAGTGATGTCAGTACCAGCCACACCACCAGTGTGGAAGGTTCTCATAGTTAACTGTGTGCCTGGCTCACTGATAGATTGAGCAGCCACAACACCAACCGCCTCACCAATTTCAATTGGTTTATTGGTACCTAAATCAAAACCGTAACACTTGGAACAAAGACCGTAGAGACTTTTACAGGTAATTGGAGATCGAAGCCTAATAATATCAGCCTTAGAATCTTCAATGGCCTTAGCCATTTCTTTATCGATAATCTGACCTGTTTTAACAATCACTTTCTTACCATCCTTAATCTCTTCGAGAGCAGTCCTACCAAAAACTCTACTAGACACATCTAGGTTAATACTCTCAGAATCGGAACGATGCACTTCAATACCCTCCTTAGTCCTACAGTTACTCTCTCTAATAAATAAGTCCTGACAAACGTCTACCAAACGTCGAGCCAGATAACCAGCTTGAGCAGTCTTCAAAGCGGTGTCCGTAGTACCCTTTCTAGCACCGTGAGTAGAGATGAAGTATTCCAGAACACCAAAACCTTCTTTGAAGGATGATTTAACAGGCAGCTCGATAGATTCACCCTTAGGGTTAGCCACAAGCCCCTTCATGCCCATCATTTGTACCAACTGCGCCCATGCACCTCGAGCACCAGAATCAACCAATGTGTAGGCTGATTTGAACTTATCAAGGGAACCACTTTTAACATACTCCTCAATATCTTCTTTAGCCTTGGTCCAAATCTCAACAATGCGACTATGTCGTTCGTATTCTGTTAATAGACCTTGTTCGTACTGAGAACGAACTAGTAACTCCTCTTTCTGAGCGGCTTCCATAATAGCGTCTTTCTCTTTAGGAATTGTTAACTCATCCATACCCCAAGAAACACCTGAGAGAGTGGCGTATTCAAAACCAAGAGTTTTAACCTTATCAAGTACCTCAGCAGTCTCATCAATACCATGTTGATTGATACAAGTACCGATAATGTTAGATAAGCCTTTTTTGTTGACTAGATCATTAACATAACCAAAGCCCTCTGGGAGAACTTCGTTGAATAGTAAGCGGCCAACACTAGTGTCACCCTCAACACCATGAACGGTGATTGGAGCGTTAACGGCTAGTTGATCATTCTCATGAGCAAGGAACGCCTCCTCCTTAGAAGACATCTTCATGCCCTTACCTAACGCGTCCTCTTTAATACGAGTTAGATAGTAGCAACCCAACACCATATCCAAAGTTGGTGTAGCAATAGGCTCACCAGTAGCTGGCTTTAACAAGCTACGACTAGCAAGCATGATCTCAGAAGCTTCCTTCTGAGCTTCTTTGGTTAGAGGAAGGTGAACAGCCATTTGGTCACCATCGAAGTCAGCGTTGAAGGCAGAACAAACTAGTGGAGGAACTCTGATAGCCATATCTTCGATAAGTAGTGGCTGGAAAGCCTGAACACCAAGACGATGCAGGGTAGGAGCACGGTTAAGTAATACCTTCCGACCATCAATGACTTCTTCTAAAATAGCCCAGACTTCAGGAGCTCCCTCTTCGATTAATCGGTTAGCATTACGAATGCTGTGAGCCATCTCTCTTTCAATAATTTTATTAATAACAAAAGGTTTGAAAATCTCAAGAGCCATTTGCTTTGGAAGAGCGCACTGACCAATTTTCAAGTTAGGACCAACTACAATTACTGAACGACCGGAGTAGTCAACTCGCTTACCCAACAAGTTCTGTCGAAAACGACCCTGTTTTCCTTTAAGCATGTCTGCCAGAGAGCGTAATGGTCTGCGCTGGCTTGAAAGTTGTTGAGTTGTAAATCGGGCAGAGTTATCAAACAAGGCATCAACAGCCTCCTGAAGCATTCTTTTTTCATTGATAACAATAATCTCCGGTGAACCTAACTCCATAAGCTTTTTAAGTCGGTTGTTACGATTAATAACTCGTCGATAAAGATCATTAAGATCAGAGGTAGCGTAACGACCACCATCTAGAGCAACCATCGGACGTAGGTCAGGTGGCAAGATTGGCAAAACACTCATCACCATCCATTCTGGTTTCATGCCATTCTTTAACATTGAGCTAATTATTTTAAGACGTCGTAACAAACGAGTCTCCTTTGTACTGTCTCTAGCGGTCTCAAGCTCTTTCTCAATCTCCCCTTTAATCTTAGCGAGATCTAATTGAGTTAATATTTTTTTGACAGCCTCTGCACCAGTACCAGCTTCAAAAACGTCACCAAAACGACGAGAGAGATTGTGAAACTCACTCTCTATAAGAATCTGACCAACTTTTAAATCTTGTAGTTGATTTTTGGTTTTGGTAGTGGCTGATTTAAGATCATCAATCTCAGACTTGGTTTTCAAAAGTTTTTTACGAGTCTTAAACTCTTTATCAATATCTTCTAAAGTTCTTTTTCTGTTACCTTCATTAACTACGGTAACGATATAAGAGATGTAATAAACAACCTTCTCAATCTTAGAAAGCTGAGCGTCTAAAATTAAACCTATTTTAGAAGGCACGCTTCTTAAGAACCAAATATGAACAACGGGGGCGGCTAATTGAATGTGACCCATTCGCTCTCGACGAACGATTGATCGGGTAACCTCAACACCACACTTATCGCAAACAACACCCTTATAACGAATTCTTCGATATTTACCACAATAACACTCCCAATCTTTAACTGGTCCGAAAATTCTTTCTGAAAATAAACCATCCTTCTCAGCCCGCTGAGTTCGATAGTTGATAGTTTCTGGTTTGATTACTTCACCATGAGACCAGCTCAGAATATCTTCTGGAGAAGCAACTGACAATCTAATTGAATCGAATTCCATAATTTTATTTTTTGTCTTGTTTTTTATTTAATTCGACTCCAAGACCCAAGGCCTTTAATTCGTTAATCAAAACGTTAAAGGAAGCTGGGATGTTAGGCTTCTGAATTGGCTCACCTTTAATAATTGATTCATAAGCTGATGAACGTCCTAAAACATCATCTGACTTAATGGTTAGCATTTCTTGTAAAGTGTGAGCAGCTCCATGACCTTCGAGAGCCCACACCTCCATCTCACCAAAACGTTGACCACCAAAATGAGCTTTACCACCCAATGGCTGTTGTGTAATGAGGGAGTATGGTCCAATCGATCTCATGTGCAGCTTATCCTCAACCAAATGGTTAAGTTTCATAATGTAAGACACTCCTACGGTTACCGGTTGAGCAAATGGCTTACCAGTTCTACCGTCATAAAGGGTGCTTTGACCACTTTCTGAAAGATTAGCTTTCTTTAATTCTTCTTTAATTTGTTTCTCAGTTGCACCACCTAAAGCTGGTGTGACAGCTCGGTAACCCAAATGCTTAGCTGCCCAACCAAGGTGACACTCTAAGATCTGACCAATGTTCATTCTAGATACAACACCAAGAGGATTAAGAACAACATCGACAGGAGTTCCATCTTCTAGGTAAGGCATGTCCTCAATTGGTCTAACCTGTGAGATAACACCCTTGTTACCGTGACGACCAGCTAGCTTGTCTCCGGCTCTGATCTTACGTAACTGAGCTATCTCAACCTGAACTTTTTTAATAATACCTGGATCTAATTTATCACCCTTCTCTCGAGAGAAAACTTTGATACCTATCACTCGTCCATTTTTTCCGTGAGGCATGTTCAAAGAAGAGTCTTTAACATCACGAGCTTTTTCACTAAAGATTGAACGTAGCAATCTTTCTTCAGCGGTTAATTCGGTCTCACCTTTAGGAGAGATCTTACCCACCAAGATGTCACCCGAGTGAACTTCAGCACCAATACGAATGATTCCCTCTTCGTCCAAGTTTTTAAGCTTATCTTCAGAAACGTTAGGGATATCTGGAGTAGTGACTTCAGGGCCTAACTTAGTGTCTCTAACCTCACAAGAAAAGTCTTCAATATGAATAGAGGTGAAGGAGTCATTACTCATAACTCTTTCAGAAATGACGATAGCATCCTCGAAGTTAGCTCCCTCAAAAGATAGGAAAGCGGTCACCATGTTCTGTCCAAGAGCCAAGACTCCATTGTCGATTGATGGTCCATCAACTAGAGCATCACCCTTCTTAACTTTCTGGCCTTTTTTGACTATTGGTGTTTGAGAGATACTAGTATACTGGTTGGATCGAACAAACTTATCAAGATTATATTCTTTAACACCCTTTTTGGTTTTAAGCTCAATAGTCTGAGCATCTACTGATTTGATCTCACCATCTTCTTCAGCGATGAGCAGATAACCAGAGTCTTTAGCCGCCTTCTCCTCCATACCGGTGGAGACATAAGGGGCATCTGCCTTAACAGAAACAACAGCCTGACGTTGCATGTTTGAACCCATTAACGCTCGGTTCGCATCATCATGACCTAAGAAAGGAATAAGAGAGGTAGCAACACTAATAAACTGCTCTGGACTAACATCGATGTAATCAACATCCTCACGAGCACAAGTACCAGGACGACCCTTGATACGAGCCTCTACAACCTCACCGGCTGTAGTTGGTTTTATGAGATCAACACCCGCATGAGCAATATTGAAGCTCTCCTCTTCTAAAGCGTTGAGATATACAATTTTGTTAGTCACCTTACCATCCTTAACTATGGCGTAAGGGGTTTCTATAAAACCAAGATCATTAAGACGAGCATACATAGCCAAGTGGTTAACCAAACCAATATTCACACCTTCCGGGGTTTGAATAGGACAGATTCGGCCATAGTGAGATCGGTGAACGTCACGAACCTCAAAACCAGCTCTCTTCTGAGTCAAACCACCAGGACCCATGGCAGAAATACGTCGCTTGTGTTCAACCTCATCTAACGGATTAACTTGTTGCATAAACTGAGCTAACTGAGATGAAGAAAAGAACTCTTTCACAACAGAAATTAGTGGTCGAGCATTAATTAGCTGAGTTGGAGTTAAACCCTCCGGTTCGGAGGTAGACATTTTGTCAGTAATAATTCGGCGCATTCTGGTAAAACCGATTCGTAGTCGGTTTTGTAGTTGTTCACCAACTGGACGAATACGACGATTACCCAAGTGATCAATATCATCAGGTTCTTGTGACTGATCATTATTGAGACGGATAATCTCCTTAATAATTAAAATCAAATCTTCTAAACGAATAATACGAGAGTCTATCTTCTCATCAATGTTAAGTCGCTGGTTGAGCTTGTAACGACCAACTCTGGAGAAGTCGTAACGATCAGCTCTCTGGAACATGGCATCAATCAAGCTCTTAGCATTTTCAACTGTAGCTAAGTCACCTGGTCTAATACGCTTATATATTTCGGTGTAAGAGCCATCAACAGTTTCAGCAGCATCTTTCGCTAAAGTCTTCTCAATGTATTTAACCTCTCCTGTATCAACATCAGCAAAGATTTCTGAAATTTGAGCATTAGTCTCTAAACCAAAGATCCTTAAAAGATCGGTGGCAGCAGTTTTACGATGACGATCAATCTTTACACCAATAAAACCGTCGCGATCGGTTTCAAATTCTAGCCAAGCACCACGATTAGGAATGACCTTGGCACCGAATAATTTTTTACCTCTAAGAACGTTAGTGGTAAAATATACTCCAGAGGAACGAATAAGTTGAGAAATAACTACGCGCTCAATTCCGTTTATAATAAAGGTACCTCTCTCGGTCATAACCGGGAAGTCACCAAAATATACCTCTTGCTCCTTCTCAGCCTTATCTTTCTTATTAACCAGCTTACACTTAACCCTTAGAGCTGAGTCATAAGTCAGGTCTTTAAACTTAGCTTGCTCTTCGTCGTATTTAGGGTCATCCCAGTAATAATCAACGAATTGCAACTCGAGACCTTTCTCTGAGAAATCCTCTATTGGAAAGACTTCTTTGAATAATTCATTTAAACCATTTTCCAAAAACCAATTATAAGAATTGGTCTGGATCTCAAAAAGATCTGGTTGAATTGCTGATGGATGACTTGAGTAAGATTTGAAAGACTTAGTGGGTAATTTATCCATTGTGTTTTATTTGATAATTTATAAGCAACAAAATTAAAGGTGCAAAAAAGTAAATCCCCACCCCACTTGGGAACTTGTTTTATTTGCCAATTTTCTATCTTAAGTATTTAACACGATTTCTATTGTGTTCGTCAAGGGTAGCAGCAAAAATCGTCTTTCTAGTGCGCGGATGTGAGATGTAAAAAATGTATCTCGTCTTAACTGGATTCAACGCGGCTTTGATTGCACTCAGTCCCGGATTAGCGATCGGTGTTGGAGGCAACCCTTTGCTTAAGTATGTATTATAAACACCCTTCGATGCAAGGTCTCTCCTGGATAACCTCCTAGTTTGAGATGGGCAAGTAGCAAATCTTTCTCCACATTTTTCATAAACAGTAGTGGCATCTAGCTGCAATCTCATACCCAATTTCATCCGTCGATAGATGAGACCAGCTATAATTTTTCTATCTTCAAAGAAAGGAGCCTCCTTTTCAATCAAGCTAGCTATTATTAAAGATTGATAATTGGCAGCAAGCTCATCTTTAAACAATGGCAGGGCTTGTTTTTTAAAGTTATCTAAAAACTCTCTCACTACAATATCAATATCAGAAAAAGGAGCGAAGCGATAAGTGTCACCAAAGACAAACCCCTCTAAAGAACCGACTTCTCTCAAAAATGGATAGTCGATAACTAATTTCTGCCAATCATATTTTTCTAGCTCTCCAGCATTAATAACACCAGCTGCACTTAATCGATAATCTATATCTTTAACAGTCTCCCCTTCAAAGATAACAACTGAGATCTCAGGAGGGCCATCAATTAATAATTTAGAAATCTGAACCGAGTTCCAAGCTGGGCTAACGGTGTAATAGCCAGGTTTAAATAAGTGAGCTTTACCACTCAAGAGATTATATAACTTAAAAGCTTCTGTGGATTTAATAAGTTTTTCTTTATCTAAGTTATCAACCACCTCCTTCAAGCCATCGCCTTTAGCGATAGTAAATTTTACCCCAGCATCTTCAGCTAAACGATCTATTGGCTGAAGAGCAATTACTAAGGCAACTAAAGCAATAAAAAGAACGATTGCTATAGAGACTACTAGCAACAACCAAGGGTTTTTTAAATTAAAACGAGAAACGATTTGCAATGCTTTGAACTATACCTATCAGAGCTGCGCTCGTCAATAAATTAGAACCTCCATAACTCAAGAAGGGAAATGGAACTCCAATGACGGGCAAAAGCCCTATATTTGAACCGACGTTAACTATAAAATGTAGGATAAAAAGAATAACTGTTCCTAAACATAATAACTTAGGAAAATTATTCTTCGCTAATGATCCTATTCTAATAATACGGAAAAGTAGCATAAAGAATAGTCCTATCAGTATTAATCCCCCTAAGAGACCCCATTCTTCAATAAGAGCTGCCAAAATGAAGTCGGTTGGAGCTTCTGGCAAGAACCCCAACTGGACCTGAGTTCCCTGACCATATCCCTTGCCTAAAAACCCAGCTGAGCCGATAGCAATCTTGGCCTGAATAACGTTGTAGTTAACTCCTAGGGGATCGTACTCTGGATTAAATAAGCCGATAATTCTTTCTTTCTGATAACCTTGTAGAAAACTAAACCAACTCCAAACAACCACCGTACTAAGTATTAGCAAGCCGATCACGATATGTTTCATCCTGATACCACTAACCAACAAGAAACCAATCCAAAGCCCAAATAAAATAAGGGCTGATCCTAGATCAGGTTGTAATAAAACAAAAGTTGCTGGAATAAGTAAATAAACGAAGGGAATAAAAATATTACGCCATAAAGCAATACCAACATGACGACGGGCAAAGAAATAAGCAAACACTATAATCAAAGCTATCTTCACAAATTCAGAAGTCTGCATCTGAAAAGGACCAATGACTAACCAACCCCTAATACCTCTGATAGTTGGAGCAAATAAGAAGGTTATACCTAGTAAACCAACAAAGAAAAAATAAATACTAAAAATGACCCAACGATGGTTAACTAAAGGCCTCCAGTCAATCTGAGAAAACAATAAAATAAGGCCGAAGCCTAAGATGAACCAAATCAGCTGCTGCCAAAATAAATGAGGAGCAATGCTGGAGATAGTAATCAAGCTAAAAATAGCTAGTGCTAGAACTATTCCATTTAGTACCCAATCTACTCTTTTAAAATTAAAGGTTGGCATTATTCCTTATGAGTATAATAAAAAATCCCTGTCCATACAAAATGAACAGGGACAAAGCTTCTTCTGAATATGATAGTTTGACCGCATCACGGCTTACCTCAACAAGGTTTCTCTCGATAAGGCTCACACATGATCGCCCCCTGAACAAGCAACTCATAAAGATCCCCCTGCATAATTTTGGCCCCAATAAGATTTGCCTTAAAAAAGTTCGTCCAATGAAGGATCGCCCCAATAAGGTCCGCCTCACGAAGATCCGCCTCACGAAGGTATGCGTAACAAAGGTCTGCTCCACTAAGGTCTGCTCCGCTAAGGTTTACCTTATAAAGGTGCGCCTCCCTAAGGTTCGCCTTATGAAGTTTCGCCCCAATAAGGTCGATTACCCCCTTAGGCCTCACTCTATTGAACTCTGTAACCCTCCCACTACGGAGAAGAGCAATGAGCTCTTCTTTTGTAGGGGGCGCTGCAGCTTCTTCACTGCTCATCACAAGACTTTCTTTTAAAAAACCATTGAGGTTTGTTTGTATCTGTACTGTGGGGCAATATGACACGCGTTAATATGTTTGTCAATGAAAAGTTGCGGGTTAACGCTTAGCCTCAAGAGCAATAAAAGCCTCGTCTAAGTTAATTTCGGAAAGAAGACCCTCTTTAAGAGGAATAATGATCTGAAAAGTTTTGAAGCTAAATGGCTCCACTTTACCAACAACTGTTTTAGAGGCAGCGGCCTTGATACCTATTTTATTAGAAAAGACCGCTAATACCGCTACTTGATCTAGAGGATAGTCGTTATCATTAATAACCCTACCAACCACCTCTATTTGATTACCCAAAGCCCTGGTTCGAAAATCAGTTAATTTAGCAGGTGGAGGAGATATTTTTTTCCAAACAGAAGCGTCATAATCGAGTGTAATAGTGGCTGATTTTATATTATTAGCCTCAACATCAATGCCCGCCTCTAAAACCAACCTATTTTGAGCTGGATAGATAAACGCTCTTCGATCAGCGGAGTAGATTTCTTGATCTTCAAAGTTAAATACTTTGATGGTATAAGGAAGAATTTCAATTCCTAAAGTTTTATTAGGATTTAAAATGGTGGCTAGGATGGTGGTGGTTCGATTACCATTATCAAAAATATTAGCTGGTTGAACGATTAAATCCTTAACATTTTTCAGATCACAATCGATACAAGCACCTCCACAATCTACACCAACCTCATCTTGGTTTTTAATATTGTCAAAACAGGAGGAGCTTTTTTGAAAAAAAAGTAGGTAGGCACCTAAAACAACGGCTAGGAGAATAACTAGATAAAAAAACCCATATAAGAGCTGCTTGAGAGTTCTTTTCATTACTTAGAGGATACTGCAATTTACCCTTAGAGACAAACTGAACGTATAAAAAAACAACCGTCGTCATTAGTAATTTTCTGCATTGGTATCCTGGCAAATCCTACTTTCCCGGACCGCAGCCAAGTATCATCAGAGTTAAACAGTTTCATGACTCTGTTCGAAATGGTAAGAGATGTTACCTGAGAAACCTAATCACCAGGAAACCAATAGAGAAAATTTTTATGATCAACATTTAAATGACCGATTTAGAGAAAATAGGAATCGTGAACGATAATTAGTACTCCTCGGCTAAAACCGTTACCAGTCTTACACCTAGAGCCTATCAACGTGGTAGTCTTCCACGAATCGTTGTCACCGAAGTGACGATCACCTTATCTTGGGATGGGCTTCGTGCTTAGATGCTTTCAGCTCTTATCCCTGCCGAGCATAGCTACCCAGCGATTCAGCTGGTGCCAAAGCTGGTAGACCAGAGGCTCGTCCAACTCGGTCCTCTCGTACTAGAGTCAGCTTCCCTCAAGTGATCAACGCCTACAGCAGATAGAGACCAACCTGTCTCACGACGGTCTGAACCCAGCTCGCGTACCCTTTTAATTGGCGAACAGCCAAACCCTTGGCACCTTCTTCAGCACCAGGATAGGGTGAGCCGACATCGAGGTGCCGAACATTGTCGTCGATATGAACTCTCGGACAATACCAGCCTGTTATCCCCGGGGTAGCTTTTAGCCGATGTCTCTAGCCTTTCTAGAAAGAACTATCGGGTCACTAAGCTCTACTTTCGTACCGGCGCGACTTGTAAGTCTTGCCGTCAAGCTGGCTTATGCCTTTACACGTCCAGTCCGATTTCCATCCGGACTAAGCCAACCTTAATAGACTCCTCCGTTACCTTTTAGGAGGAACACGCCCCATGCAAACTGCCCACCAGACACTGTCTCCGACCGTTTTTTCCGATCAGATTAGAATTTAAAAATTGAGAGATGAGTATTTCACTGACGACTCCACACTATCCGAAAATAATGCTTCAAAGTCTCCTCACTATTCTACGCAAACAATTCTTAAACTCAATATCAAGCTACAGTAAAGCTCCCGGGGTCTTTTCGTCCCGCTGCAGGTATCCCGCGTCTTTACGGGAATCGCATTTTCATCGAGCTCTTCGTTGAGACAGTTCTCCAGTCGTTACACCATTCGTGCGCTCCGGAACTTACCCGGAAAGGAAATGCGCTACCTTAGGACGGTTATAGTTACCGCCGACATTGACGAGGGCTTCATCCAGTTAGCGTGTTAACCGAAGTTAATACACCGCCAGATTTAACCTTCTCGCATCGGTCAGGTGTCACCCCCTATACATCCTCATTAGAGTTCGCAGGGAGCTGTGTTTTTGATAAACAGTCGCCAGAGATACTTTCGCTGCGGCCCTCCGAAGAGGGCAGGCCTTATCCCGAAGTTACGGCCGCTTTTTTGCCGAGTTCCTTAACGAAGACTCACTCGTTCCCCTTAGGCTTCTCGCCTCATCTACCTGTGTTGGTTTTGGTACGGTCTTTATATAGTTAACCTTAGAAGTTTTTCTTGGAGAAGTGCTCAGCTGACTTGCTAAGGAAAACCTTAACTCGCCTCTTTCCTTGGGCTTAATGTTAGCCGGATTTGCCTAACTAACACCCTTAGTAAAGGACGTAAAACCACTAATACGCCCAGCTTACTACTCCCCGTCCCTCCATCGGACTATATAAAGGGGTCGGAATATTAACCGACTGTCCATCGACTGCGGCTTTCGCCATCGCCTTAGGACCGCCTAACCCGTGGATGATTGCCATTGCCACGGAAACCTTAGATTTTCGGGGTGCCGATTTCTCATCGACATTGTGATTACTCATGCCAACATTTTCTCTTCCCAACGCTCCACTGGTCTTCACAGATCCAGCTTCAACGCATTAGGAATGCTCTCCTACCGCTAATACAATTATTAAAATTATACTAACCCGCGTCTTCGGTGCCTTGCTTAGCCCCGGTAAATTTTCGGCGCTACTAACCATCGAGTAGTGGGTTGTTACACACTCTTTAAAGGATGGCTACCTCTAAGCCAACCTCCTACCTGTCAGAGGTTAATAACTACCTTTAACACTTAGCAAAGACTTTGGGACCTTAGACAGCGATCTGGGCTCTTTCCCTCGCGACTATGGAGCTTAGCCCCCACAGTCTAACTAGCCAGCCGAATGATATAGGTATTCGGAGTTTGATTGGTTTGCTGAGCTTGCGCCCGACACAAACCATCCAGTGCTCTACCCCCTATAAATTTTTGCTGACCGCTAGCCCTAAAGCTATTTCGGAGAGAACCAGCTATTACCAAGCTCGATTAGCTTTTCACTCCTTACCTCAGCTCCTCCGAGCGTTTTGCACGACGCAACGGTTCGGTCCTCCTCCCTCGATTAAAAGGGGTTCAACCTGGCCAAGGTAAGCTCGCTTGGCTTCGGGTCTTACCCATACTGCATACCACCCGAAGGTGGAAAGCGCCCTATTAAGACTCGGTTTCCCTACGCCTCCATCGCTATTGCGACTTAGACAAGCAATACAGATAAACTCGTTGGCTCATTCTTCAATAGGCACACTATCACCCCGTCCCGAAGGACTTAGGGCTCTAGCTCCTTGTAAGCATAAGGTTTCAGGTTCTATTTCACTGGCCTTACCGGCCTACTTTTCACCTTTCCCTCACGGTACTATTCACTATCGGTCACAAAATGTATTTAGCCTTACCAGCTAGTACTGGTAGATTCCCTCAAGGTTACCTGTCCTCGAGGTACTCAAGAATAAAAACAGAAGTTGATAAGTTTTCGTTTACCGGACTATCACCGTCTTTGGTACAGATTTCCAACTGTTTCAACTAACAAATCAATTTGTAACTTCTTTCAGTAAGATGAATTAGGTCACTATTGGTTACCGAAGTAACCGACCTAGTTCATTTCACTGAATGTTCTTACCTTACAACCCCAATAATAAATTATTGGTTTGGGCTCTTCCCGTTTCGCTCGCCGCTACTCAGGGAATAAAATATTTTTCTCTTTTCCTCAGGGTACTGAGATGTTTCACTTCCCCTGGTATACTCTTCAGCTCTAGTCTGAAGTAATAGAGGTTTACTCTATTGGGTTCCCCCATTCGGAAATCCCCGGATCAAAGCTTGTTAAGCAGCTTCCCGAGGCTTATCGCAGCCACACCACGTCCTTCATCGCCATTTTGTGCCAAGGCATCCACCTTATGCTCTTAATACGATTCCTGTTAGATCACTAAATCGATCATTTAAATGTTGACCATTTAAATAGATCTTTAGTTAATTATTAAAATATCAAGGGTCAGGAATTTCAGGAAGAAAAAACCGCGTGGACCGCGGCGTCTGTGACAGCAATCAACTCTCTCTAGTGAGAGTTAAAAGCGACCAAAGGTAAGCCGCATCTATGTCTTAGCTGGTTTATCATTTCTATCTTCTTTAAATGTATAGAAAGGGGGGTAGAGTGTCAAGCTTGTTTTTGGGTATAAATAATAAAAAAGTATATACCTTAGTACATACTATAATATATACCATCTCCTAAATAAAAAAGAGCGAGAGGTTTTTAACCCACTCGCTCAAAATCCGGTTGGTAATTTAGAATTTAGCCTCAAAGAGGGAAACCTGCGTTGAGCCCTCCGGAAAAAGATGTGATTGGTGTTTTAGATTTAGCCTTGAAGGCAATGTCTTTTTAACCCATCACATCAATATTCAATGCTTATTATGCTGTGATAGTAAGATTTTGTCAATAAAAAACCCCCGCTATAGCAGGGATTTTCCGTCAATGTAAGATAACAGCTTAGCTGCGACTCTCCCACTCAGATCTCATATCTTTGAGGATTCGAGCGGCCTCACCTTTTCCACCTAAGCCGAAGGCCAAGCCTCCTGCTAAAGCGAACATGATAACAATACCCGTAACGACGGTATTAATTATGTCAGTCGCAACGCCTAACTGCGAGACAGCAGCTAGTAAACCGAAAATCATTATTGACCACCAGGTCAAGCTTCCTAGGAATTTAGCTGCATGTAATCGAGTTGATAGGACAGAAGCAGCGACTAGTTTTTTCAAGAATCCAGCAATGACAACTGTTGCCAAAGCGATCAAGAAAGCCACTATCACTTGTGGGATGTATAGTAATACCGTACCCAAGAAAACCGATAGAGCAGTAAAGCCAAGAATGTCAGCAGCAGCAAGCACGAAGACGATAACCATGAACCAATAGACTGCTTTTCCTAGAAAAGCACCGGTATTAAGTTCAAGATTAGCTCTGTGCAGATAAGTCTCTATTCCTAACTTTCTCAACAAACTATCGATCTTTAGATAACGAGCTATTCCTTCCACTATCTTATCAAGACCAGCAGCTACAATAAGGCCGATTATCAATACAACAATCGCACCAATTAAATCGGGTAGAACTCCAAGTGTTTGCAACCACAAATTCTGAAGTGACTGATTCACTACGTCCAACCATTGTTGAGCGGTCATAGGCGTTTAACAAATGTTTTTGTTTTTCGACTGTTTACAATATAAATTTTACCATATGCGATTTGGTAACTTGTGTGGATAACAAAGGGAGTTGGAATTTGCTGATTTAACCCTCTGAAGAAAGAAGTTCCTCGATTGGGGGTTGTAGAACATCCTCAACTATACCGCTCAAAGCTCTCTTACCAGTTCTAAGATTTAAAATTATTTTTTTAACCTCCTCATTATTAGGATTGGTCTCTATAATCATCTCAAATTGCTCTAGAGCCTTCTGAGGATCTTTTTGGCGATCATAGATCAAACCAAGGAAATAACGGGCGTTAGCGTAGCCAGGAGCTAGCTTAACAACCTCTTCAAACTCTTCACGAGCCGAGGTAAAGCGTCCGGACTCATAATGAAGGAGTCCTAGCTGGAAAAATACCCCTACATTATTAGGCGCTATTTGCTTAATTCTCTCCGCTTTATTGATAGCTGTTTTAATTTTTCCTTGCTGATCATAGATTTGAACTAGCAAAAAGTGAGCTGGTGCATAATCATTTTTGAGCTTGATAGCCTTCTCTAAACTGGTAATAGCATTGGTATAAGCCTTATTAACAACTCCTCTACCTTGTTTCTCTGAACGCAGACGCCGAGCTAATAAGGTGTAAGCTCTACCCATATTAAAATGAATAACCGGATTAGCTGGCTCTAACTCGGTAGCTTTTTTATAAGCTTCCAGGGCGTGAATCTCTGATCCAGGAACTAAAGGAATAATATTCTCATAAACACTGCCTAGATTAATCCAGTTATCACCATTCAGCTGATTAACTTCGGTGGCTCTCTTGGCAGCCGCAATAGCAGAACTGATGTCGGTGGCAAATCTTTTCTGTAATTCAGCTGGTGAGAGATCTTGCTTCAGCAACGAATTAATCTTGATTAGATAGACAGTGGAGATAGTGCGAAGATAAGTCTCGTTACGAGAGTCCAAATCACTAGCTCTCTGAATCAAAGGCAAGCCTTTATCAACTCCTAGCTTCTCAACCTGGTCCTTGCCTTGTTTGAAATAGATAGCGGCTACATAATGCTGACCCAGAAGATATGAGGTACTAGCAACAAAAACAATAACGATCATTAATCCAAGTGATAAGAAGAAGGTCTTCTGAGGAGCATCAACCAAAGAGAAGGTTTTATAATCCTTGTCTTGAGCCGTGATGATAAATAGCAAGGCAGCTAAAGCAAAGAGTAAGAAGAAGATAGAGAAGTTTTGTTGATAGAAGAAGAAAGTTAATGTCAGATAAAGCAGAGCTGTAAGAATAGCCCAAAAAACAGCCTCCTGTTTTTTGCTAATGCTTTTCATGGCTTTAAATCCATGAAGAATCAAAAGTAATAGGAAGGTGGCGAAGAGGATCATCCCTAACACTCCCCAATTGACCATGTAAGTTAAGAAAACGTTGGCTCCCTGAGTAAATCGTGTACCCCAGAAAGGCGTAGCATTTAAAACAGGATCGCGATAAAGAGCGTACTGATAAGGATAGGTGGCTGGACCAACTCCCAAAAGCACATTCTTGACGTCATCTCTCATGACTTGCTGACCAATATCCCAACTAGCTTGTAAGCTAGGCATGGCCTCAGGAAGTAGATTAAAAGTTGGTAATGGTAAGCCTAAGAAATTTAATTTAGCAAGAATTAAAACCGTAGAGATGGCGATAATAACCAAGATGATGTGTTTATCATTTTTAATCTTCTTACGTAACTTAAGGGTTGTTAAGATCAAGCCGGCTAGTATGAACCCTGCAAAAACCGCCCAGTAGCCAATAAGGAAGGTGGCTATAAATAGAGCGATAGCAAAGATAGTTAAAATCAGAGCCGCCTTCTTACTAAACTGATCTTTATCTAAGTACAGTAAAGTTAAGAGAGTAACAAAGACAGCGCCTAAATAGATACTTAAAGCATTAGTGGTACCAATAGGATTAAAGACCAAGCTATGAGTAAAACTCCATGGTAATAACCAAATACCGAAGAACTGTAGGATGCTATAGATAAGAAGCATTAAAGAAGATATGAAGATAAGGCTCAATAGATAGCGAGCATCCCCCTCTTTACGAAACAAAGTACTAAGCAAAAAGAAGAAGACTCCAAAAACTAGAACGTTAACAAAGATATCAACCTCGCTACCATTAGCACCAAAAAAACCGTTATTGCTAGCTCCAGAAAAAATCGCGCTGATAAGAGAGAAAGCTACTAAACCTAAAGCAACAAAGTAAGCTACGTTTTTTCTATAAACCAATCTCCCCTTGGCCACACCGCCTATCAACCAAGCAATAAAAGCTAATAATACTAAACCACCTAAAAAGACCTGTTTATCAAGAGATACAGGTAAGTGAGTTAAGGGTAAAAAAAATAAGGGGGTAAAGAAAAAGGCTATACCAACTAACCAACGAGATATCCTTTCCCAAATATTAAATTCAGACAAGATTTTGGTAGACATGTATTAATATATTATAAATTGTTCTTAACTTGTCATCAAGCAACATTGATATTGCTTTTCAAAATTAATCTTCTAATATAGAAAAAATTATTTAAAGCAGGCCGCTCTTACTCTAGATCGAGCAGTTTTTTGACTCCAATGACTTTCACAATATGGATATTGAACAACGAGCGTACACTTGTTATTGCTATAATCTGGAATTATATCCCAACCAAACAAATGAATTGTACCTCCAGCTCCAGGAGTACCCGTACAATTTAATAAGTTTGGATGAGAAGAGGGGCAAGTTGCTACTAACGTCAACCCTGGAGAGTTATTGGTAAGAGCCTTATGCTTAATCTTACACACAGACTCTTCTACCAAAATTATATTTTTCAAACCAGCTTCTTCACCATTAACTAGATATCTGCCGGATGTATTAATATCTCCATCAACATCAAGCTTATATCCTGGAGTTTCAACACCAATACCAACCTTGCCGTCAGCTTGAACAATTAATAAATTATTAACAACACTTGTGCCATTATGACTTCTAATAAGTAACTTTCCTCTAGTTGGACTAATATCTAAATTAATATCCTTATCTGCATTAGGGTTTCTAATATTAAGATTATTGCCACCACTAGCTATTTGAATGTTACGACTCCCACTAGCACCAATCAGAGTTATATTACCATCAACCGTTAATCTAGAAGTAGGATTTTCTGTTCCTACACCCAGCTTGTAACCAGTGTGAGTAAGGTAGGTTATTTTTTTAGAAGCATCCTCTGTCCAAGAATTGTCAGGTAAAGAGTTTACCTTAGACTTTCCAGCCTCTCGCTCAGCAATTGTCAAAGGACCGTTGCCCTCTCTATTAGGATTGTTAAGAGCATCAAAGAGAATTAATGCATCAAGCTTGTTGACATAATCATCACCATTAACATCGGCTCGAGCATATGTCTCCCGTGGCAAGACCATTTCTGTATTCATATAAGTAACTATTGAATTGATATCATTTCCACTCAAAACCCCATTATTATCAACATCACCGTTACCACCCAACATATATACACCATCATTGACTTCTAATTTGGCTTGTGGGGTTTTTGTACCGATACCAACTTTTCCTGTATTATCTATCGTCAAAGCTGTTTGATCGTGAACATCAAGATTCATCCTTACAGTATCAGCGTCAATTTTTTCTGTATAAATAGCGGAATTAATAGTTACCCTTGGTGATGCTTGGCTAGTTCTCTGTTGAAAAACTATACCAGCCTTTCTATTGATTTTAGCTGAACTGTTATTAAGTATCTTTAAATGTAATTTATCAATATTATCAATACTTCCTCCTGAAATCTGATGAGATATAATTAATGGATTAACATTACCCCACTTGCCAATAGAAACGTTTCCATTATCACCAATAGACATCTTTATATTATCTTCATCGCCCGAACGAAGAACATGAGCTTCTTCCTCCCTTATCCAAACGCCTCCTCCTAACTCTTCACCATCAGCTATAAACTTAGTTGCTGTAACTGCGCCCTCTACATCGAGCTTGGTCTCTGGATTAGTTTTGCCGATACCAACATTACCATCCTTGTTAATAAACAACCTACTTTCTCCATCTCCATCCTTGAAAGAGTAATTCCATGCTTCAAATTGTGCTCTTATGGGACTATTGTTCTCATCGTCAAACCTTAATTGAACTGCGTTAGCCTGATCACCCTTTTCAATAATCAACATATCATCTTGCGCCTCCCTAACCCCAAAAGAGTAGTTCCATGCTTTAAATTGCGCTCTTATAGGACTGTTGTCCTTATCGTCAAACCTTAATTGAATTGCATTAGCCTGATCACCATCCTCAACAATTAATGTAGCGTCTGCTGCCTGCCTAACCTCAAATGACCCTCGCGGACTACTGGTGCCAATACCAACAGCCCCCTCTTCTCGATAAATATTATCACCATCAACAGTCCAAACACTCCCTCCTAATTCTTCACCATTAGCGTTTTTAAATTTAGTTGCTGTAATTGTGCCCTCTACATTAAGATTGGCTGGCGAATCGTTTTCCCCAATACCAACATTGCCATCCGTAT
>CEPX01008667.1_pt1 | contig 31229 bp, 34 predicted proteins | sample 361361 | NCBI WGS metagenome assembly CEPX01 (sample SAMEA2619974, study PRJEB7988) | marine metagenome | biome: marine biome (ENVO:00000447); feature: mesopelagic zone (ENVO:00000213) & marine oxygen minimum zone (ENVO:01000065); material: "saline water (ENVO:00002010), including plankton...
CTCCTGCGCCTGCGCCTACACCCCCCGTAACTCCTGCGCCTGCGCAGGGTGAGTTACTTTTAGAAGGTGGCCAAGCAATTAGCCCCCCCAGTGGTGAGCAGTTGGATCTGGCGTTACCTGAGACTGTTGACCCAAGGCAGGGACAATTAAACTTACAGCCTTCTCCGATTAATCCTGCAATGAAAGAAGCATTTCAGAGAGCACAGGAACAACGAGCTAAGGATCAGCTCCCCAAGAACACCGTACAAGAAGTGCAGTTCCAACAAAATCTACCGCAGCTTCCTCTTCCTATCGAGCCTGTACCTGATCAGTTATTTACTGGTTCTGTCCCGCAGGAACCATTGTTTTCCCCTACCGGTGAGGAAATGATTGCGATGCCTGTACTTATTCAGCAAACAGGAGAGGTAGTTAATTTTAATGTGACGGCAAAGCAAGCAATAACTGAAGCTAAGTATCGCGTTGACTCTCTTCTTGATCTTCGTACGTGTCTGAAGGGATAACTATGAAAACTGTACTTAATGCTGCTGCTTTGAAAAACATCATGCCTATTACGGCTACTGCCGCTCTTCGTAAACCGAAGCCTAAGCTAGCAGAACCTATTGTAGAAACTGTGTCCGCTGCTAAGATAACCGAGTGGCAATTCAATATACAACGCGACGACAAGGGTTTCATTAAGGGCATGACTGCCAAAGCAAAATAAGGATATTAATATGGCTTCCATCCAACACATCGTAGACTCCCACGCTATTACTACGGCGCAGTCTATCGCCACGAGTGGCAAGATTCATAAACTTCCTGATAATACGAAGGGACTTACTGCTGAGTGCGTCTTCGTTGACGGTGGAGGCGGTACATCTATTAAGGTCTATATCCAGACTAGTATGGACAGTCTTGGTAGCACTACCGTTGGGCGTGCACCTCAAGTCTGGTTCGATATTATGTGCTTTGCCTTCGCTACTACAGCTGGGCGTAAAGTCCTTAAAATACGTGAAGAGACAGCTATCGCAGCTAGTGTCGCTGAGACTGATGGTTCACTTACTGATGATACGGCTGTCTCAGGTATTATCGGCACCCATGTTCGGGCTCGTATCGTAACAACAGGTACTTATACAGGGACTAGCACCATCGACGTATACCTACGCATTGAAGATTAATCAATGACACAGAGCAGACTCCAAGTAGGTATTACGTCAAAATATCTGCACACTGATAAAACCACGACAGATGATGGTGAACCTACTCACAATGAGGTCGTTGTTAGGCTACTTAAGGAAGACGACGACCTTGTAGATCTCGTAACTACGCTAGTAACATCAGGCAAGTTAGATGGCTAAATGTGATTTAGAAGCCCGGGCCTTAACTCCTCAGGATAAGAAGCGCTATGATTTGGCTAAGACTAAAGGCCAGAAGTTAGCTACTACTGAGGCCATGCTTAAGACGGCGCGCAAGGACATGCGTGCTGTGGTCAAGCAGGTGCAGGCTGTCTATCCTGGGCTGGTTAATAATAAGGGGGAGTTTCTAGAAGATATTGCAGCACGTCAGTATGATAAGGAGTTTGCTGCAGCACAGTTCTCACTGCCGCTAGAGGGCGGTAGAGACACTATAGGTGGTCCGGGTAACCCACCTGTTGGCAGACTAATCGAAGCTCCTATACTGGAGGATTTACAGATCCCTGCTACGCCTGTTGTGTCTGTCGCGTCTACTCCAAATATAACTGACACCGATTCATCTCCCGCTTTTGTGCGTGGAGGTACTGGTGGGTATAGAACAGCTACTATAGCTGTTATTCCGCAACCGACAGAAACGCAGACTAATCATATACTCGCGGCGTTAGCCACAATGGGGAGAATAGTTGGTACAGAAAGCGATAGTCTCCGTATAGGTCACGCAGGCGTTGGTGTTGGTGAATCCGGTATTATAATGCCAGACGGTACGCTTATGGGGTTTAATGAAGAGCATAGATTACTAATATCCAATGCTGCTAGAGATGCTGGGTTACCAGATATAGCTGACTCTCTAGATAGAAATGAATCCTACTTTATGAATTTTTTAGAAAACACAAGTCTTCTTAAAGTTAGAAGGTTCCAACTAACTAAGAATATTATAGACGGTATAGCATATATCGACACGACTACTAATATGTCTAGGGAGCAGATTAGTAAGATTGTTGAACTTTCCGAAGTGATGTTTCTTGATAATATGCCTGTAAATATTATGTCTTATCTTATGAATAGACCGGGTGAGATTGACACAATATTTTATCCTGAGAAGTCCACAGCTAGGATACCGACTGGCACTCAGGTTGTGGAATTTGCTTCATCAAAAGATGTTAGGCAGACACTTAATAAAGCTATGACAGCGGCGAGGGAAGAAAGGGAATTAAGAGCGAGAGTAGCGAAAGAGCAGGAGAAAAAAGATGCCCAAACAGAGGAGGCAAAAACAAAAGCTGGGCCTAAGAAGTCAGGCGCAGAAAAAATTACTAAACTTGGGCCAGTTAGTGAGATACCTAGTATGATCGGCCCATTTGGGCCGACGCGTGTTCGTGATGTAGGTGCGTTTATTAAGGACATAGATGCTAGTTTTGCTCCTCTTATTGCTGCGCTTGTTGATATGGGGTTCCCCAGTGTGTTTTCTCATTCAGCTATGGCGGCTGACCACTTAGGTTTGCAGTTTGCATCAACCCCGTATATTAGTTTTATACTTAGTAAACTTACTAAGACTCAAGAAGCTAATATAATTACTGCAGCTAGAAAAGCTGGGTTATCTATTGAGCAGGAAACTACTATACCTCCTACACTAACTATTAGAGGAGATATTGCTGAACCCGGCGTAACTAGTGACCATAAAATATTTACTCCGTTTAAGCAGTTTATTGCGGGATTAACAATTTCGCAGGAGAAAAAAGATGCCCAAACAGAGGAGGCAAAAACAAAAGCTGGGCCTAAGAAGTCAGGCGCAGAAAAAGTTTCTGGAAAAAAACAAACCGGAAGTACTCCTACGCTTACAACAGGAGGCACCCAACCAGCTAAGTCTACCAAGTCGCGTGAAACAAAAAGTAAAGTACAAGAACTTAAGGACAAGGGGATTAAAACCAAAGACAGAGAGGAAAAAACTCCACCCCCTAAACAAGCTAAGCCGCAACCAGTTAAGCGGGAAGAACAACAACCCGTTAGTGTAAGCGAGCCTGTTAGTAAAAAAGCAACCACCCTTATCGCGGAAGGTAGGTCTGCTGATGATATTATAGATACGTTGACACGCCCTAAAGCGCGAGACTTATTTGTAGAAACTCTTGAAACTACTAAGAGTATTGAAGAGTTTAGGACTGCTGCGGAAGGCATACTCATTATGGCCTTTTTCGACGGTAATACTGACAAGCACGCTCAAGCTGCTATTGATTTAGCTTACGGCGCTGATTTATTGTGGACCCCCGGAGAGCCATACGACGCATCTATTGAAGCGTTTCTTAGTTTAGTGCATGGGGAGTCTAATCCTACATATGTGACTCTTAAGGGTAAAGTTACTCCGTGGGCTGCCTTCGCACTTAAGCGCGGCCTTATCCCGCAAGCTCACAAGGTAGCTAAGACTGCCCCCACAGGTGCCGATAAAAATCCAGAAATTGCTAAGTTAATTAAGGGTGTCACTAATGACGCTGATGTAGCTAGAGATAATTTAATCACTGCGGTTGATGATGTGTCAGCTACCCCTGCTGCACTTGAAGTTACTGCAATCTTAGGAGACATTGAGGCGTCTACTAGTATTGAGGGAGTTGGTTATCTAGAAGAAACAGCAGCTAGAGAATCACTCATTGCAGAACTCCAATTTAAGGGTATGACAAAAGAAGAAAAGGCGTTCCAGTTTAAGAATGTCCCTCTGTCTCAATGGTTTAGTAAGAAGGGCAAGATAAAGTGGAAACCATTAGAAGGTCATCCGGGCCGTGTAGTTCTTGATCGCCCCCAAGATGCTACGCCTACTACTACTGACCAACTTAAGGATGCTGATGCACCGCCTAGAGAAGGTAAATCGTCGCGTTATGACGGTCCCGTTATTACGAAGCCTATGTCGCTAGGTAGTGTACGAACACAAGGCTCCCGTATCCTTAAGAAGTTTAATAGGCACATACTACCAGAGGTTAAGTACTATTCTAACCTAGCAGACCTTGAACGCAGAGACCCTAAACTATTAGCTGAGGCTAATAAGTCCCGCACGGATGGACAGCTTATCCCCAGCAATGCGTCGGGTTACTCCTTTGGTAATACAGTTCTCATATTCAGCGAAAATATTAAGCACAGGCACCACCTTGCCTTCGTCCTAAGTCATGAGATTATTGGTCACTTCGGGCTAGGGTCACTCATGCAAACACCTAAGTTCAATAGGCTTATGGATGATATCTATAAGACGGATGCTATGGTCAGGGCTGACGCTGATATCTTAATTGATCTGCATGGGATGAGTAAACGGGAAGCTACTGAGGAAGCACTGGCTGATCTAGCTGGCGTACTAGATTCCTCCATCCTAGCTCGCATAGTAGAGGCTATCAGGACTTTCTTCAGGCGGTTACGTCTTGACCACACTGATGATATGACCCGCTACTTCATTCATCACTCGCGCCGTTACGTGCGTACAGGGTCCACCAGTGACGTATCTGCGGTAGGAGTATACGCTAACTTTAAGACCCTTGAGGAACGCCATATAGAAGGTCGGGGCTCTGCTGCCCATGCGCTAGGTGGTAGTTATGTCACGAGGAATACTACATGGATGCCCTCTATAAATGGCACATTTGAGCGGTTGGACAATGCGGTTAGGCGGATTAGGACACGGGAAGGGCTTGAAGCAAACAGGACGGCAATCAGTAAGCTCGTAGGTCTCGGTTTAGAGCAGGTTCAGTCTCTCAGTAACATAGCTAATCGTAGCCCCGGGGTACGCGCCATCGCTACCATACTGCGTGAAGAGTCTGAGGATATCCGCCGCTTCCTCAGTATTACTGACGAGAAGATGAGGTACTCATTCACTGCTAATTTGTTTGGGTTAGGTAAGGGGCCGTCGCCACTAGAGATTAAACAAGCTAGTGAGCTCGCTGGCATAAACGCCCTCAATAAAGCGGCTAAGGCTGGTGAAGAAGCTATAGACAAGGCGCAGTCTCTAATACGCACCGATGTTAATGGTATGATTATACCTGATGAGCGAGTATTCGACCCAGCACTACCTAAAAGCAGCGAGAATATTAACGGCGGTATCATTAAAGCTAAGGCTTTCGCGCAGGATATAAAACTGGGCGATTATGATTTTTTTGACGCAATCACTAACACTAAGTTACGCGAAGATATTGAAGCCGGTAAGATAAATCTCCCGCTAATAGATACTGATACTGGTGAGTTACAGGTAGATAAGAATGGTAATCCAGTTGTTACCCAGTATAAACCCGACTTCCTAGTTAATGGCAAAATTCCTGAGAACGTGTGGCGCATACATAATGAACTGCGCAATGCCGTAGATGCTGCTGCTATCACTACTATGATAACTAAAATTGAAGGAACTCAAGCGCAGAAGGATAGGGAGTTAGAGCTTCTAGGTACTAGCAATCCTAATCTAAAACCAGAAGATGGCGACATTGATACTCTTAGGGATATAGCTGATATATACGCCGCTCTCTATAACGAGGGTGCTAAATTAAGCGGTGCGGGACTTACCTGGGTTCAGGAAAACCAAGTATACGCAGAGCTGTTTCTGCGTGAAGTAACGCGAGCGCTTCATGAAAAGCTTAAGCTTAGTGACTGGGTGAACGGGAACCCTAATAACATCAACCAGAATACAGGGCTACCGGAAGGCTCTGAGATGTTACGTAATGACGCGCGCATAAAACCAATCATAAGCAAGCTAACTCAATTACATAACCGTAATATATCCGAGGAGAGCGCGAGTAAGATATGGGGTATCCTAGCACAACTTCATACACTAAGTGGGCAAGCCACTAATGCTGAGTTCTACGCTAAGCGTTCTATAATGGCAGCGTACGTTCACTTCGGACGTCGTGGTAAACTCCAAATATCCGTCAGAGTACGTGAGGTAATGAGAGATGAACACGGTGTCAAATCGGCTGAGCGTGGACCCCCAATTAAGTTAGCTGCTTTACTTGATAACAATCTCACCTACATTCGTACAGATTCTGAAGGTGCAGCTAAGGATACTGTTAAAAAATTAAATGAAGAGCTTAAGTTCAATACGCCAGTTAAAATGGCAGACACAAATGGCGTTCTTAAAGAAGTAGAACTATACGCAACAATTGAAGAAGCAGCAACTAGAGCCCCGCTCCTAGATACTATAAACTATGATGAATTTATTCAGACACTATTACGAGTAAATATCAACATCTCTCCACAAGAACGCAAACGCCTAGTGCAAACGCTAGCATCTAGTCATAGTTCAGCACGTAGTAATCTAATGCGTAGTGGGACGCCCGGTTGGGATCCCGATATGGTGCGTAGCACTGCAGAACATCTTGAGAGACAGGCGCATATCGCAGGTAAGAACAGGCATAACCACCGCATCGCTGAGATCATGGCTGACCGGACGGATAGTCTATGGTTTGGCGATCAGGATAATTTAAATAAATTAGTAGAGCTACTCGAGATAGCTGAAAAGTCCGGCAATGAGCACAAGATATTCATGGCAAAAAAAGCCCTTGCTGAGTACCAACATCAGATGCTGCATTCATCCGGTTCTGATGGGTTTCAGGTCAAGCAGAGAGACGGGACGTTCAAAACCGTTAAGGGGTTGGGCAAAGGGAACCGGTATAAAGATGTAGCAGCAGATGTTCTAGCTTTCCGTAACCAGAACCCCGATACTATGGTTGGTCTGGACTCTAGGATAGATAAGATAGCGGGCCCCATGATGGAGTGGACAGCCCTTGTTCAGCTAGGGTTAGCGCTCGCACCCGGTATGGTCAACTTGACTTCCATTATTACACACGCTGGACCTATGCTCGCTACCTACAACCCGAAGACGGGTTATGGCGGTGGGTACGGACTTGGGCCCTCTTACGTTGCTTTAGCTAAAGCAGGTAGGAATATGGCTAAGATAGGGCTGGGTAATGTCGCCCCCCTACAGAAGATAGTTACAGATGGGACGTGGGCTCAACATGGTATGGAGGGAGCTGATGAAGCACAGTTCCTTTTAAACGAAACGCTTAGTGGTGTACTAACACCTAACATGACGAACATGCTAGTCGGCACCTCCCGTGCTGGGCGACATAGCAATAATAAATCTAAGGCCATCGCTTGGGGTATGACGGTATTCTCCAAGTCAGAGCAGTACAATCGTCGTGTAACAGCTATAGCTGCTTACCGTCTTGAGAAGAAACGTATGATAGCCAGTGGAAAGTTCGTAGAAGAAGATTTTCATGACTCGAAATCTCTTGGTTCTATTCGGCTAGCCAGCCATGCAGTCACGATGGTGAACACCTCACAAGGTGAGTACGCTGCATACAACCGTCCAGCATGGGCAAGAAGCGGTATTGGTAAAGTATTATTCACCTATAAACTTTTCGTTGTTATTACCATTGAATTGATGGCGAACCTCGCACATAAAGAGAAGTTATTCTTTCTAGGTATGCTGATCTTTATGTCTGGTATTAAGGGACTACCCTTCGCTGATGATTTATTTGATCTCATCGACACCCTTAAGCAGAAGTTCGGACTTAAGGCAAACGACGCAGAGATAGTTGTTGCGCAGTTCTTTAACAATCTATACCCCGGTGTGGCAGGTAGAATAGCGATGCGTGGTGTATTTGATTATATCTTTGGCACCACAGGATCTACCCGCTTCGGTCACGGCGATCTCATCCCGGGGTCCGGTATGTTCAAAGCTGGCTCAGATGCGGGCCGCGAACTTAAGAACATAGCTGGCCCTGTTGCGTCTGCTTATTCAGGTATTATCAGCTCAACTGCACTCACTGCAAAATATCTTGCAGAGACCGTGGGCCTCCGCGCCGACACAACTACATTCACGGACATTGCGCGACAGGGCTTCGGCTCTGCTGGTATCAAGGGATTAACTGATGGGTTCGTATATCTTAGCAATGGGTCCATCACTAACGCTCGGGGGCAGTTAGTATCTAAGGAAGTAGGTATCTCAGATGTTGTATTCCGTATGCTGGGTTTTTACCCAGGTATTGCCACCCGTCACAATGATGTAACAAGACTATCGCAGTCAGCTAGGGAATATACTAGGGAGATTAAGGCTACGTTTATCAACGCTGGACTTATAGCAGCGGCGCGTGGTGATACGACTGGAGTTATCGCGAACAAAAAGAGTGTGCGTGAATGGAATAAAAACGCTAGAGGCACAGAGTTCTTCATTCCCAATTACCCCTTGTCGTTGAGTAAGGCTATTAGTGCAGCTAAACGTACTACTTCGCAACGTCAACTTAAATCGTTGCCTAGGTCTACTAGGCCACTCCAGAAGGAGTTAATGAAAATATACGGGTTACCCCTCCGTTGACGGTACTTCAGTTATCTGATTCAGCGTTATATCTTGAGGGGTTAATGGGATATCATCTAGATAGCCTCGCATCATATCGTTGTTAAGGTTTATACCGAATACACTCTGCTGCCCTGCATCCAGTGAGGTATTACGACTCAACCAACAACGCCCGCTAGAAGGTGTAGCGTCTGCGTTAACAGCCTGTACTTCTCTTTTCAACGTATTGTAGTCGTATCCCTTGGAAGATACCCACCGCTTAAATGCCTTAAGCACTAGCATCACTGTGCCACGATCAAAAGCTGCGGTAGTATTAGGGCGGTATTTATCAAAACGTATCTTAATCTGACTACGGGGGATGCGCGTCTGATCCATCGTCGAGGACATCCCATCCGTGTGCATGACTACCAGAACTTCATGTGCTACCTCGTTAATGTACTCGTGAATAAGCTTAAACCCATCCGTGGTGTTATCTTTTACGCTGTTACGTAGTGCATCTAGTTGGTCTACGCCCCATTGAACACCGCGTTCATACTCATACTTTATCAACCCTTCTTTCCGAGCGATGTTAGAAGAGACATCGAGGAGAACCAAGTCTGCTTCCCAAAACCGTTCAGACCCTGAGAACTCGCAGCTGTAGTTTTTACCAAACGTATCCATGCTTTCTGTAATAAGTTCTCGTAAGCGTGACTCTCCTTTTCTGAGATATGCCTTAACGAGTTCATGTCCTATTACGCCGTAGTTCTCCCCGAGAAATTTATGAACGACACGCCCTGCGCTGCTACTATTATTAAACATCTTGTGCATAGGCATATCAACTTCGAGTAATCTAGCCATCTGTGCGTCAGTTTCTAGTCCTGTCGCTGCCAACTTAGATATGAATGATGTATTGGTAGATACTACTACACAGGTAGCCCACTCCTTAGAATCACGTTCCTCAATAGAGCGGGTTAACCGTTTCTTGTCTTCACCCTGCGTGACCATGTAGCAGAACTCACCAATATATTTATCGTCCATCATACCTGCTTCATCAATCGTTAGAGGTAGGTGGCAATAGGTGCCGAGCCTGTGGAACAGGGCGTTCTGTGTAAACTTGGCTGCGATGTGCAGCTTATCTGGATTACCCCATACGGATTGCATCCATAGCTGGATGAGCGATTTACCGGCTCCGGTATTCCCGCATAGAGACACAGTGATGCCTTTAAGGCCCGTCAAGGCCCACAGAGGCGCACTAAAGGCATGGCCTAGGGCAAACATGTGGGCGGGCAAGTTGGCCTTCTGGAGCAGTTCTGTGGCGTCTGTCCAGACTTCAGCGGTGCCTTTATGGGAATATAGCCTGTTACTTAGCTTACTGGTGTTAGAGGTGAGGGATATATCATCGACTATTACTACGCCATCTGCCTCCCTCTTATATAATTTATCTCCTATAACGAACTGAGTGAAGTCTTCCTTCCACCCCATCGCTCCGTAAATGTTGGTCATTGTCTTAGTCTTACGGAGTTCATCCATATAAGCTCTTAGCATCCACTGAAATCCTTGTGTTTGTTTCTTGCCTCTAAGCACTATACCTTGGTCAGCGATGGTAGTAGCAAACTCGCGGCTCTCATCATTGAGGAACGCTTGCCTGAACACTAGGTCTGACCAGCCAACATGCTTACGCCGCCACTTAAAACGTACAGTCTCAAAACCTAGAGACTCATCCCTGCCGTAACCTAGTGGGTATATCTCGAAGGGGCATACATCAACAGCTACCCCGTCCACCGTTTGTATCATAACTCGTTCGCCCTTCTTCTCTACCCGTTTGTAGGGCCACGGTACTTCAACATCTTTAGCTACTTCATCTGGGGCATCAGAGCTAATAGCTACTTCAGCGTACACCACACCTAACTGCGCAGGACTGGTTATGTTTCCCTTGTGTATACACTTAGTACATCCCTTGGGCCGGTCAGCTTCTATTTTAGTACAGGTAGTTGGCCCTGTAGTGCTAGCTAACCAATGCTGCATCTTGTTCAGCGTAGCGGCTTCGCTGTAATCAGGGTGTTGCATACTCCATAGTCTAGCTGTCTGCTCAGGGTTTGCGCAGTGCGCAGCTATACCTACAACATTATACCATAAAGGTTCAGAGACATCCCTTTGATGGTCAAAGCACCATCTGAGTTGCTGGCATCCATCTAAGATTAGTTCGGGTGTAGCCGGGGGGTAGTCGCTCTCTGTTATCATACTGGCTGACAGGCCAGTGTTCACATGCACATGATTAGATTCTCTCAGCTTAACACTTAGTAACTTGTTCTCAAATTCCCGTCGTGTCACTACTAGTGATTCGGATAATACATATACTTCTTTATCATTCTTCGGATTATGTGTCCCTGTGGGACGCAGCACCCGCGCACCATCTGACGTTACAGCAGGGTCAGCGTCGAGACCATGCTTTGCGCAAGATGCTTTAAGAGCCTCCGCTATAGGTTTCCACTCTATAGGGGAGAGAGCTTCGTCTAGAACCCAGTAGATATGAAGCCCTCTACCTGATGAAACAATCATCGGTTTTGGTAACCTAGTAGCCACGAGAAACTCGAGTAGTGCGGCTAGACCGTCCCGTTGATTTTTGTATGGCTTGTCTTCAGCGCAGTCTATATCGAGAAAGAAAGACTTAGTGCTGTGTACGTTGTCTTGCTTCCTGTTTCCCCTACTATTAAAAGAAGATACTGCGTAGAATGTATTGTTATTATTCTTATCACTTAATTGGCAGTAAGCTGCGAGTTCTTCCACTGTAGAGAAGAAGGCTTGTTGAGGGGCTTCCCCTTTATTTATTATTATTGCTGCATAAAAACCTTCAGTTGGGAGAACACGCTTAAAGAACGTAAGCGTTTCCATGACAATTTTACCTATAAGCCCAGTTGGTTGGAACGGGGGGCCGAAGCCCCCCGTCTGAGTATGCTACTCGTCTTCTCCCATTAGTTCAACAAGCGAGTTAAATCTTTGGGCAGAAGACATAGCAATAATCTCTGGTGACGGCCATTCTTGAGCCACCATCACCTCCATAAGCTTACGGAGTATCACTTTCACCTTGGCGGCATTGCCTTTGCGAATAGCCTTTCCCTTGACCCACCCACCGTAAGTCACACGCGATACCTTTAAGATTTTAGCCATGTGTGTCGTGGTGAGTAGCATGTGCTTACGCAATGCTTCCACTTTGAGGAAATCTAACGGTGTATTATACGGTGTGCTATTAGGCATCGTCGGCTACCTCCTTCATAAGGTCTTGGATTTCAGCAGCAAGTCCTTCCGTCCCAGTGTCAGGCGTAGTAGCAGGAGCAGCCACTGGTTCCTCAGTCGAGACCGTAGTTTTCGCTAACTCCGCACCTGCCGTCACAGCCGCAGCTCCAAACCCAGTAGCTCTAGTCTCAACAACAGGTTCTGAAGTAGGTGTCGGTGCAGGTGTCGGTGCAGGTGTCGGTGCAGGTGCAGGTGCAGGTGCAGGTGCAGGTTCTGGTACAGGGGTAGGAGCAGCAATAACAGGAACTGCGGTTTCTGTCTGACCAGTAATGAGCTTGACTTGATCCGACCCGAACAATGGGTCCACCTCGGCTTGAATAGCTTCGTCAATTAGACCGGCGTAGCTAAACTTAAGCTTAGGATAAGACGCGTCAGTATCAAACGAAACTGTAGTTCGCACAATCTCTGTTGGGATGCCGCGCCTTTTTAACCCATTCTGGTACTGAGTTAGCCCCTTAAGTGCAGCCGCCGTAACTTCCAGTAGATAGATAGCCCCACTGGGGTCACTAGCAGACACAACAGCCAGCCGCTTCTTGTCGGCACAAGCCTTAATTTTCGTACCGGTGGGCGTAACCTTAGACCCCCATGCATTCTGCGGGCAGCTTGCGCAGAGGTCGTTCTGTGGTTGCGTGCTATCAGGGTGAGGTTTATCACCAGTAAGTGTGTAGCAGTCAGGAGCAGTCGGCTCAGCATCAGGATTCCATGCAGAAGCATAGAAAGCTTTAGATAGGTTAGGGTTAGCGCCCACCACAACAACTTCTATAGAGGTTGCGTTCAGCACTGACTCAGTCCCACCGTCAATAAGACGAAAACGGGAACCCTTGATTGAGATACGAGGGAACTCCGCACCAGTTTGTATACCACTACTGATGTTGTCGCCTAAGACCGATGACTGACCAATGCGGTCAGTAAGGTGGGCGGGAACGTTGATATTAAGAGGGATAATGTCGTTACTCATTAGTTTTTTCTCCTTGTTTAAGTTCTTCTTCGGTAAATAATTCGAGTTGTTCGTTCGATGAACTAGTCATCTCAGCAGCGTGCATCTGCGGCGACTGCGGCGTTTCGGTTACACCATCCAGTTTGTATCTAGCTTGGACAGCGATAATCTCCTTAGCTATACCCACCTCATCCTTAGCGTATATAATCTTAACAGGTGGTATCCCTTGCCGTTGTGCTAGCACTAACTGCTCATTAGTGGGGGTTACACGCAGCACAAACCCGTTGGTTATAGGGAATACTGCCATGACTGGCTCAACATCTTTTAACCAATCAGTCATATTTTTTTCGCGGGCCGCCTTACGCTCACGCCTATCTTAGTTCCAAAATTCACACCGTCGGGCACAGCTTTGTTAGCGTCGATGTACCCACGGACAGCCCGCTTACTCACACCTCTAGTCAGCATATCGTAAGCGTCGTTCTCTTTGACAAAAGCTAAGACAGCGTCCCAGTCAGCAACACTAGCGAAGTCACTGGTGGTTAAGAAGGCAGTGCCGTGGTCAGTCTTAAAAGATTTCACCCCGGTTTCATCTGATTTAGCCTGTATCCAAGTCTCCAGCTTGTGCATCTTCTCCTTGATACCGACAAGCCTGTCTTTAGTTTCGGCTTCTATAGCTTCTTTCTGTGAACGTAATGTGATGTAAGTCTCCACTATTGCATCAACGGTTAATTCAGCCATCACTCATCTCCTCTTGGATTAAATCTAACAGCAGCCCTTGTAACTTTTGTTTCATCTTTAACCTTGAATACATTTTACGCTCCAGTGCTGTTCCCTCTATATGAACTACGTTAGAGGTATGGTGTTTACCTATGCGCTCTATCCGTCCATTAGCTTGTACATACTGTTCATTAGAAGTCACCGGACCATACCAAATGATAGTGGAGGCAGCAGTAAGTGTAAGGCCATGCGCCATAGTTGCGGGATGAGCTAATATAATGTGCGGTTCGTCATGGTCTTGGAAATCTTTGAATATCTTATTACGCTTCCGTGTGGGTACTGCACCATTGACTACACCTACTGCCCACCGCTTACTAAGTTCTCTCTCCAGCATCTCTAGTGTCCCAGTTAGGGGTACGAATACTATGACCTTACCCCCCACTTGCTCAATAATCTCGCATGTCGTATTGACTCGTGGCTTGCAGTTAATCTCTACGTTCTCACCCTTATCGTTGTAAGCTACACCACAAGCTATCTGCACTAATTTCTGCATTTTCACCGCTTCGTTAACCGCTGTAATTTGCTCGCCGCCAGCAACATCGGTTATGAAGTGCTTCATCATCTTGTTGTAGTGACCCTGTTGCTCCTTGCTTAGTGTTACCTCACGCGTCTGGAATACAGTGCTAGGGAGGTCGAAACACTCATCCCTGGTGTAACGCACCGCAGGTTGGAGAATATATTTTACAGTGTCGAGACTCGTAGAGCGCGGAACGAAAGTGTATTGCCCGAACCTCTCCATTGTCTGGTCACGAAAGGAAGTAAAGGTGCGCGGTGCGTAGGGACTATCAATAAGTTTAGCTAAAGCCCACGCATCTGTTGGGGCATTGGGAGTGGGGGTACCGGTCATAAGCCAGAGTCGTATGTCAGGATGTTGTGCTACCCATTTCCTAAGACGGCGAAACTTATCGGTTGATGGGTTACGATAGATTGCTGCCTCATCCACAATTACCAAGTCAAACATGTCCATACACTCATCACATATGATACCGAAGCCATCGTGGTTAATAATGTAGAAGTCTACGTTTGTCCGTAGCAATTTGAGGCGACGTTTTGCTGACCCGTGTAGCGTTACGGATTTACGATTGGGGAACTCCTTGAAGATTGCATCCCCCCAAACACGTTCTAAAGTGGAGAGCGGAGAGATTATGAGAACCTTCTTAATCGCGCCCACTTTCATTAGGTAATCAGCAGACCATAACGCAGATTGTGTCTTACCAGTGCCTATCTCGTTAAGCACAAGAGCTTTCTCATTCATGGTAAGAAAAGCAGAAGTCTGGCGTTGATGTAAGTATGGCGTGAAATTACCGGGCCAGTCATAATAGTGGAGAATAGGTGCCGGGGCTTTGATACCAAGGTTACGCAGGACGCGTACTTCATTCGGTCTATGAGGAACAGCAGTAAAAGTATGCTCCTCTGTAGTAATTTCCACAGCAGTAGGAATACACTCGAGCACTCTTGCCGAGTTATTAAGTTTAAGAGCTAGTGTCTGTATTTTCTCTACTACTAACAATTTCTTTCTTTCTTTCGAGAACTTTGTTCTTAACTAAATAGGGTAGTTAGTTCAATTACGGCAGTAATGATATCGTCGGGACCGGTGTCATTGAACCTTTTTTCGGCTTAATAATAAACAGGAAGGTGCCGACATGACGCTACCCCTCGCCTTGCAATCTTCCCCGACTAAACTCGTCTAACATATGCTTTAACTTTCGCAATCGTAACATCATCATAAACGATAAAACACTTACCTCCTGCCGCTTCTATCTTCGCCATACACTGCGTTTGTAATTCCGTTGGCTTTTTACTAGCGTCAGCTTTGGCCTCTATCCCTACTAAATGTCCATTGACACAAAGTATATAATCAGGGACACCGGACCTACCGAAGGGGCCAGCTTGTGGTTTGAAGAACCATACACCCTCGGCTTTTAGAACCTTATCTATCTTACGCTTAATTTTCCCTTCGGGTGTCGTTGCCATACCACATATAGTATATAACCTTACGGCAATGTCAAGTTATATTCTTGAAAATTCACAAAGATGTTTGGCAGGGCACCAAGGGCACAACCCACTTGGTTTAGCAGGCCAATTGTTAGCTTCCAGAGCAGCCTCTACTCTATGTATCTTTGTTAACAACCTGTCCCATAACGCGGGTGCTTGCTCCACCATGAATATTTGAGTGTCCATACGCATATCTTTAAGCCATATGAAGTTGGTCTTTACGTACTCAATCTGTGGATAATGCTTAAAAATTTGGAGAGCAAACAGTTCTAGTTGTGAGTAGTCAGGACGATACTTACCCGTTTTCCAATCAGCTATAATCGCTTTATGTTTATTAAGCACTAACACATCTAACTTAGACCTAAGCCATGCGTCTTCGTCCCACCATCCTGTCGGTTTAAGGTTTTTGTTAAGTGTAAGTTCCTGCTCAATAAGTAACTCCCCCGTAAGTTTTTCAAACGCTTGGCATAACACCTCATATTTTATACTTTCATCTAGTAAAGTTTCTCCTCTAAGGCGTTTCTCAAGTTGTTTATGTATGCGTTCCCCATAGAGGCTGGCCTCACCCGACGTTGGCTTAACTTCACGGGTTACGCGTTGCATCTGATACTGCTTAGGACAGTTATCAAATTGCTTGAGCGCAGAATAGGAATGAGTGAGCTTAGTCATTTCATTATGAAGACTAGTCGGTATTATCACAACCTTCAGGGCAGACAATTTGTTCCAACCTATTAAGGCGTTCTTCGATGTTCAGCCGACGCATTTCAGCGTATACCGCCCCCGTCCCGGTTAGTGTGGCTGGAGCAAGGGCACAGGACGGCAGTATGGTAATCGTAAAAAATAGAACGATGTAGAGGTACGAAGTGGTTATTTTAGCACACATTATTTACACTCTCCGTAGTTATCACCTATTGCAGATTTACAAGCTACAGGCAATGTCGGCATCCAAATGGGGGGGGTTGACATTACATGCTCCATAACTTGTTGTGCGGTAACTACATCTTCTGTACGGACGACGACTACATTCTCATCATGCACTTGTAACGCAACAGGATACCCTGCTTCTTTGATAGCAACCATCTGTTCAGTAACAACGATACGAGCGAGAGCTTGAACAATATTCTCTACCATTTTACCACCGTAAATACTAGTGTATGCAATCTTTTCTTCTGAATCAGCTACGACACGTTTTGCCAGCTTACGGAATTGTCTAGCATCAGAAATATATTGATACCCGGCATCTTTGTCATACGTTAACTCATTATACTTAATAACTAAACCATTGGGGAGTTCTATCCCTTCAGGGGTGTAGGCTAGGAAGTCTCTTATAATTCCGCTTTGCCCAGCCACCATATTAACAAGCACACCATCGCATTCTTTCCATAACTGACTGATTGCTTGGTAAATTTCACGGTAGAAATACACAATACGACTAGCTTCAAGGTCGTTCATATGAGTAGTAGTATTAGCCCCCTTCATAGATGGACTACCTCTCCGCAACGTGTCTTGGAACTTAGGTGGCCCCATACCGTAACCTAGTCCTAGTATGCAGGTCTTACCAATGAATCGCTTATTTTTATCTACATCGTTCACACCTACGTGATAAACCATACTAGCAAAATCTTTATAGACATCACGGCCTTCGCGGAATGCTTTTATTAAATCATGTTGTTTAGCAATAGTAGCTAGAATGCGGGCTTCAATCTGTGAAGAATCACATGCTATGACCTTATACCCTTCAGGCGCACATAGTGCGTCGCGTATTGCGCTACCTTGTCTAATAGGTAGGTTCTGAAGATTTAGTTTATCACCACCGGAAAAACGACCTGTGTGTGCGCCGTAATAGTTAAGCATGATAGGCAAGGGACCACGTTGGGAAACATCTATTAAGCGGGCTGTACGTGTCTCCTCAATGGTTGACTTAACACCCATACGCGCTTCAACAACTGCCACAACAGCAGGGTTGGAGTGTTCTAATAAATCAAGTAACCCTTGGTCAGTTTTAGCAAAAGCATAGGTTAATTTTCCTGTCCTTAGGCTTATCTTCATAGGCACTTCTACACCTAATTTATCAAGCAAAGTGGCAAACTTAGGGTTGGACATAAGAATTTTCTTCGCCTTGCCACCGCCACCTAACTTGTTCAGAAGCGCCATCTTCTTAGCTACAATTTCAGCAAGATGTTTCTCTAACCTCCACCTATCTAACTCGAGTATTGGCTCGGTGTACATACGAATAATTTGGTCAATAACCATTAGCTCAGACACAGGGAAACCGTTCTGTAACTTCTTGAACAACTTATAAGTTATCTCGCTATCGTTGACACAATACTGGCCGTATTTAGCAAGCTGTGTGGGGGTGAAATCTTTACGGTGCTTACCAAGGGCATCGACAACCTCAGTTCCTTTCTCTCCTACACCGTAGGACAGAGTTAGCATTTTTAGAGAGCCGCCCACAGTTACGGCGTGTTTAGGTCTAGCCATAGAAAGAGTATCAAGCCAGAGCCTTGGTTTAATGTCATAGACCCACGATAGGATAGCCCCATCGAAGGCAGCGTGATGGCATAGGATAGCTTTGTCGCTGTAGTCCAACGAGTTGAGGAACGTATAGACATCACCTCCCGAATACCAGTCAGCAGGGTTGTCATTCATCTTAACACTTACACCTATGACCTCGAATTTATCCGAGCGGATATACTCCTCTATCGTTATTTTTGAGAGGGAGTATTCCTTGTCATAGTAGGTTTCAAAATCAATCGTTACTAGGTCCACGGCTTGACTTCGTTGCTCATCTGTTTCCAATACGCGGTGGTAGCTACACGTTCATGGGTTATGGGGTCTATACCATCGTTATATACATACACCCTGCCGTCCTCGCCCAGTCCATACAACAACTCCTTACCAAAACCATCGGCATCCACCATAGTGGATGCTGCAATCTGTTTGAACTTCATCTGCCCACTCATACCTCGCACTCCTTATCATAGTAGGTTTCAAAATCAATCGTTCATCACCTTATTCCTATCCGTTTCTCCGCTTACGTTCTTCGTAAATCATATGAATAGTCTCAGCATAGCCAGCTATGTCGTTAATCGTATCCTCATGGTCCGGTGTCTCAATGAGGCGGCACATCTTAAGCCAAATCATCTCAAGCGCATGGCGTATCTCAGGGTCTTTGCACTTAGCTAAGACCTGTTTGCCCTGCACGATGTTGTGGAAGTTATCGAGTGGATGCCCGTATGTTTGCTGTCTCTTAGTGACTAATGCCTTTGCTTTGCTTTTCAGAACAGGTTGAGGGTTGTCGGATATATTTAACTCAGGTTTCTTACCGGGGTATCGCTTGTTCCAATTACGAGCATCATAGATTGTTGCTAAGCTATGCCCACCAACCTCGGCTTGCATTTTTGCAGTCGCCTCAGGAAACATACGCACAGTGACTAAGGCTGACTTAAACTTTGGTCCACTTCTTTTTAACCCGTTATTTTTTCTATTTAGTCTATATCCCATTATAATCTCCTTTTAGAGTTTGTATGTTGCAACACTCAACCCACAATGGACTGAGTAATCTATTGCTACTCGAACTGCCTCAAACGCATTGGCCCCCATAGCTAGTGCGCCGTAAGCAAAATCTTTTCCATCACCGAAAGCACACTTCGCTGTGCCATGTTCTATTGGTATTGAGCCTTGCTCATATCTTATCAGTCCGTTCCTATTGACCACTAAGAAGTGACAAAACAAGGGCGTAAGCTGGCTACTCGGAAACTTGTTGTGTAACGCACCATTTTTGAACCATTCCCTCATCTCAAGTATAGTCTGCAACGGACCGGTGCCTGAGAGGATAACTTCCCCCTCATCGCATATATGATACCATGCCTTTTCAGTTTCCCATTGTGCAGCCCCATCGGTTGCGGCTGTGTCGGTGGCTAAAACCTCGCCGTCCCATACTACAACAGTCACTTTTCATCTCCAATCAATACTGTTACTAGCTTGTTCATAAGCAGACCCTACATGATATATAACCTAACATCAAGGTAAAGTTTTACGCTCCACTCTGCGCATATCTGCTTGGAAGTTAGCAACGGCGTGGCAACAACTAGGTGTAGCAGACACAGTTATCCTGTCTCCGTTATGCCATTGAAGGATGCGGTGAACAGTTTTATTACCCATAGGTATCTCGACCCACCCTCGTTTAAGAGCAGCACGAACCACTTTGCGTAAGTCACCACGGGCACTCATATGCAGGTGACCTTTATGGGTGGGGTTGAATGACCCTCCGAGAAGGCCGATGGTGTCTCACCAAATACGCCATACTCCCTACGAAACTCCTCGCTGTGCTTTGTAAATATCTTATCCACAATCTCCAGAACATGTTGGTCAGTTAAGACATTTACATGCCAACCCATTTCAACAGACGCAGTAAACGCTTTAAGTATCTCAGGAGGATAAGTTTCTTCGCGCATACAACAAACAAGTTTTTCACACCAGTTCTGCCCTGACCATATAGGCCTACGATTTTTACGCTCTGTCCATGAAGGGCTAGATGCATACCATTCATTCTGTGCCTGTATGTAAGTTTGTAACGCACCAACCTTGGCTCTTGTTTTAAGCCCTCTCTTATAACGCTTAAGGTCACGCAACCACTCCTTACGTTTCTCAGGGATTACTTTCTTAGTAGGGTCAGGTTTACCGTTGAGGCACTTACCTGTATCAAGGTTAAATTTTATACCGTTAAAGTAAAGCGGTGCTTTGCTATGCAGCCACTCCCACTTCTCAGGGCACCACTCACTATACCGACCATACATTGAGGAAGTGGATGTAGATTTAGTCGCAGCTTCCTTCTCGCTACCAAGGCGATACATCCCCTTCTTCCAGCGTGTAAAGTGAATACCTGTTATCTTAACAAGTATGTTAGATAGGCTACAGTTATTGTGCAACATCCTATCAAGCGGTGCCTCGAACACCAGCGTATTATTAGGTGTTATGCGGCACAGTGGTTCCCAAATTGTTCCCCTCCATCCTATCTTTATAACGTAGTCGTTACCTTCTCTGAATAGGCGATATGAGGAGGAGAGCATGGGCTTACCCATGACAGGACTACGGACGTTAGCATAGTGTGCCTTGCACCAACCATAAGTAATTATGTCATAACCCCATGTGTTATGACCCGCTAAGTTAGGAGTAGAAAAACTCATACCATCCTCCTATCGTGTAAGTTTGTCAGCGGTGACATGCGCCGTAAGACGATTTAGGTCAACTTCTTGTGCAACCTCTGCCGCCTTTGCTTTAGTAGTGCGCTTGTCTACTTCACGGTGCCTATCCTTAGTATGGTTAGGTAACAAATCCCATAATGCGGGCCATGCTTTCAACGCCGGAGCGAGGGTAGCGTAAGTCTCGATTACTTTTTCTACACCTTCTACAAATTCCTCACATTCCTTTCGTATCTCGCCGAGAGTAGTAGTATACACTTTGTATTCCTCCTTGAGTTCCTTCCAACGGGGGTCGTCACTATCCAATTCAAATATACCATCACTCCCCCGAATGAGTTTAACTAACCCATGACTTCCTTCAGGTAACTTTTCGGGAAACGGCAACTCCTCAGTAAGTCCCACACGAATACGAACATTACTTTCATGGTCCCATGCCCCACCCCTAAACCCATCAAAAATAAGGGCGTTACTGCGTTCAAAGTAATATCCGGGTAACGCAAGCATCTGCGTTTTAGTTTCTAAAAATACCCCGTCGTAAATAATCTGCCCCCAGTCTGCGCCATAGTTCTCTGACGCCTTAGCTTTTTTCTCGTCAAACAACCTTCGTGCTTTTCTAAGAATATCCTGTTTCAGTTCACCACTAAATCTTACCGTAGCCATTGTATTAACCTCCTCCTGTTGATTGAATATGAAGTTCACCGTTGACAATCTTCGCTGTTGCTTTACCTAGTGCAACTTGAATAACTGCCCTTAGTAGTTCATTGAGTTCACTCCTCGCTCTACATAGGATAACATGTTGTCCTATGATAAACCCAATAGCAGCGACTAATATAAATGCCGCAAATAAAATCGGTTCCATTATCTATCCTCCATTACATCATCACCACTTCACCCCACGGTGCTTCTTCACCGTGATTAGACACCCACAAGACGGGATGCTCCGGCTCATCACCGAAGTCGTTACAGCACAAATCAGTGAGGAACACCGTAGCCACTGGCTCAATGTCATGTTCCTCCATATACTTAAACACAGGACTAAAGGCTGTGCCGCCACCACCATGAGCTTCAATATGAACCTCATCGTCCTTAGTAAATTTCTCGTAGTGACACACTTCACTGTCGAAGTAGATAACATGCAGTTTACGGGGTCTATGGTCGTCGTGGACCGTGCAAACCTCGGCTGCGAACTGTGCTAACTCCTCATCACCGATAGACCCTGAGCAATCAACGGCAAATACTAATTCACCTATCGTTTCACCATCAGGTGAAGGGAGAACTAGACCCTGTGTGATAAACCGCCGGTTAGGTCTTACGAAAGAGCGGCTGTCATTACGAAACTTCTCCACAAACCGTTGCAGAACGTCACGCCAATCAACCTTAGGGTTAAGCACTTCATCAACAAGTCGTTCCATACCTGCTGACATCTTACCCATCATTTTTGCAGCTTGCGCGGCTTGGGCTACCTTAACTTTCCACTCAGCAGCTTGCTGGTCCTTTTCAGATTGTGTGCCTTCACCATCCTCACAATCCTGCCAACCAGCACCACCTTCACCACCCAACCCATCATCTCCATTGTCGTCCGGTAATATCTTGTAAACACCATCACTAGTGCCACCACCAGCATCGTAAACTTCTTGGCTAATCAACCCATTCGGTGCCATCTTACCGATTTGGTCATCAACAAGTATCTGATTGATAACGTAGTCACCAGCCCTGTTCCACTTCTCATGGTCACGCTCAAACCGGCGATAGTTATGCTCTAGCATGGGGTGCATACACTCATGCGCCACTACAAATTTAACTTCCTCGTCGGTTAAGTCCTCAAGAAAGGCAGGGTGAAATAAAATACGCTTACCATTGGTAGCGGCTGTCGGTGGGTCAAGCGTGTCATCCATCTTGAACGGCATATTCATGGCGATGGTGCCGATGAATGGATGTTCTAGGATAAGAGCAGTCTTGGCCTTACTCAGTCGGGCTAATGGGTCCGTTGTCATACTCGACCTCCTTTTTTTGGTCTGTTTCAATGTCATATATACAGTCCATCAAGTCTCCTGCTGACATATAAGACAGGAGTTTCTCAATAAGTTGCACAATAGGCATGTCAAACATCCTGTCATACCAAATACTCAATGCCGTGGGGTGCATGTCCTTCACGGCGGTTAATTCGTCCTCGGTCATATCACGCAAACTCCTCCAGTTAAGAATAAGAACGAGAGAATGACACCTATAGTAATGCCAATTAGAAACAATTTGTCTTGACTATTCATTGTCTGTTCCTCCCATGAAAGCACCCATTTTATCCATAATAACCTGGGCTTCTGTTGCCGTGTCACGGCGCACATCAGGGTCATTACGCAGAACTTCAGGGTGTGTGTTGAACAACTTGTTCTGCACTTCTTTACGCATAGCCTCAAGGTCAGGGTCATTAGTAAAATTAAGACGAACGAGCAACTTGCATGTCTCCTGCGCATCCTCATAAGTGGCATCATGAAAAGTCTTATTGGGGTCACTAAGTTTCTCAGCCAACCACGCTATCCTATCGTAAAGTCTCTGCCACACATCATCCATCGCTGCCTTGCTGCCCTCTATAACACGTTGCTCAACATCGGACGTTATCTTCGCTATCTCACCTTCAGCAAGTTCAATACGAAAGTCTCCAGCCATAGGCACAGGCATAATAGCCATGTCCATGTGGAATTTCTTTTTAAGGTCAGTAAGAATGGGATATTCACTAGGCTTGTGTAGCCCACCAAGCATACGCTGCGCATCCATACAGGCTTGGGGGTAGGCATCGTAAAACTCGTTCACCAACCCTACCCACTGGCCCTTCTCTGCCCGATACTCATTCATAAAGGCTAGATAATTGGCTGAAGGCAAGATGAACGTGCCCTCGATACCCCACGGCAGGGTGTTGCTGTAGAACTTCTTACGAATAATACTGGTCTTGGTTTTAACCGCTTCCAGTTCATTACAGGTAGGCAGCAAGGACTTATTATAGTTCCCTGCCTTCGCAGTCGCACCAAATTGTGTAGCTACGACATCACTAGCTGCGCGGTCCAGCTTCTTAGCTATCCACTGGCTCACGCCTAGATGGACTAGCACCGCCTTGTCAGATAAGTGCATTATTGGCACCGTCTTGATTGGCACCGTCTTGTCAGATAAGTGCATTACGAAATCCTTTTGTTAGGGTTTTTACAAAGACTGTTGGACGGCAACGGTTCTATAGCGTCACCATTAAGCCGGAACTCACCTTTATCGGTTCCAACACAGTCATGACCACGCCACACTACTGCGGCTCTTACACGTTCACCTGTCTCAAGACGCCCGTGGATAATTTTCACACCAAATAATTCATAGAACTTCCAGTCAAATAGCTTAGGTTTCTTACTCATTATTACTCCTCTTTTTTACCTTATGTTTGAAGAACTGGACCTGCTTCTCTCGCTTCCTCGCGGCAGCAAGTGTTTTATATGTTCCGAGGTTCTTCCCCTGCCCCGACACCAGCCGGTAGCCTCCCTTCACTTTACGAATAGTCATTATTCTTCCTCCTCAATTAGTCGTTTCTGGACCCAATCCATATATTCGTTTTCCGGTATACACAGAGCCTCTTGAACGATAAGACCATGCACATCTACACGCTGCTTCGCTTCCGCCATAGCAGTCCGACATGACCCCTTGTCTGAAAACAGAACATGATACTCATGGAAGCTACCCTGCTGGCATACCTCGTCAGCAAAGCAGAAGAAAAGCACGACATAAAATATATCCATTAGAACAACACCTCCTGATTTTCCACGGCCCAATTAGTGAAGGCTTGGGTAGAAGCAAGTTCCTCGTTCTTACGAGTGGCATAGCTAACCCCAAGAACACCAAACTCAGGGGGCATCCGGTTTAAGTAAGTGATAATCTTAGAGAAGTTACCCTCATTGGCCCTCTCTGCCAGCGACCCACTCAAAGCATAGAGTGTAGCAGGGTCAGTAGGCACATCATGTTTATCAGGGTGTAGCAGGATAGCATCAGGGTTAGGTAGGTTACGGTATATCTTCATATAGCCCACGAACTCTGCTGCTGCACCCTCACCCACAGCACCTTTGAAGCACTCATACTCAGCCTCCGGTCTTACAGTGCCAAGGATAGCACTCACACCCTCCACCCATGACCGTGGCGTAGGGTTCTTAGGACGCTGAGGGTCAAAATCATGGAGTAAGTTAGCCCGGAAACGAATAAAGGAAACAACCTCCGCTGTTACACCCTCATCAATGGCCCACTTACACCAATCATCCAAGTTAGTATCCAACTCAATCTCTGTCTCACGGTCTGCAAGATGTGTCAGAACACGATTGGCTCCGGCTTTATCGCCTACTCTATTACCAGTAGAAACCACCATAACACCGGACGGTAAGCTACAACCATGTAACTCCCGTTCCTGCTCAATGTTAGCGACTACCTTCTGTAAGTCCTGTGAACACTGGCCTCTGTCATCGAAGCACAACACCGCTTTAGTGTCAGGGTCAGCAGGGAACCACTTGGGTAAGCGATAGTCGAAGCTGGCATTGTCAGCAGAGGGGAAGGGAATACCAAAATCCTCCACTAACATAGTCGGCATGTGCTTGTGGATATAGTCAGCACCCACCTTCTCAGCGAACTGCTTAGTAATGGATGTCTTACCACCGCCGGGTGCCCCAGTGATATACACCGGACGTTTAATTTCCCACAAGTCATTCAGTGTTTGTGCAACAAGTTCCGCTCTCATCTTATATCTCCTTCACTTTAGAATTTGGTAGGTTACGACTATATCCTCCTCCAGCAGGTAACTCAGCCCGCAGCCTATCGTATTCAGCCCACTCAGGACCGAACGCAGGGTGGTCATCAGACACACCACTTTTAATACGTTGTGTGGCAATCAACACACAACGGCTATACATATCTAAGCTAGTGTTGAGTAGGTATATAGCCAGCTTGTTAATTTTCTCCTGCTCAACCATCACTTCTTGGTTTACAGTCATCACATCCCCCTTCTAAGTATGAGTTCACCATCATCATCAACCATTGTGTCGATGATAGTTTGGGCAACGTAGTCATCCTCAGCCTCAGCCTTGAGTTTCTCGACTACAGTGTATGTCTCGAAGGTAATGTCAAAGTCACTATCGTAGTAAGTTTTCTGGTCGTTAATGTCTTGAATAGACACTAAGCACCCACTTCGATATAATGGAGAGGAACTTTCTATTACTCGGAATGGGTAGCCAAGTTCCCACTCATCGTTAGTTCGATTAACTAACGTGGCACCATCCTCCGGCACTAACTTAATAGTATACAACATCTTATATATCCTCCGTATTATGACTACGTTGCATGCACTTTAACCGGATGGCCAATGAGGGTAACTTCTCTAACATAGATATAGTGGCATCCATATCACCGCCCACCCTATCGAAGATGGTTTGGACAATCTTTTCTGAGACACCGAATGTCTCAGCTAAGGGATACTCAGTTATGATACCTTGCGGCCTCATATCCATATCCCACTGCTGCTTCGCATTATGCAACGCCTTGGTGCAATCCTTCGAACAAACTTCTCGGTCATAGTATACATCGGATTGCTTTAGTAAACGTAGTTGAGGACGTAAGCCCCACCGCTGCTTCTTCAGATTATAGTTAGCAAGTTGGATGCGATACCGATACTCTGCGATAGCCATGATATTACTCCCTTAATTACCAATGGTTAGTTTACAAAGGGTTTCCCCGGACCCCGCATCATGGCACATTTCCCCCCGCGCTGTCAAGTTTCGCACATAAGTTATCAACGCATTTACACACACTAATTAACTATACCCTTAATTAGCAAAAAATAGATAATGACCGGCTAATAAATATCGCGCGCAAGTAGTTGATGTAGCTAGATTATTCGCTGCTTTACATATAATTAGTAATAATAGTCGGTTGAAATAAGTATACAGAGGCTACGGAGGGTATATACGCCTAACTATACAATTTATAAAAAACAAAAAAAGGTGGTGACTATATATATATTTATTAACTATTCTTACTATTATTACTAATTATATGTTAACTTACTTAATAATCCTTTGGTTTCATAGTCTTACTGGTTTACAAATAAATAGTATGGATTTCTAAGATGCTCTAAAACATGCTGTTAAACTGTATAGTATGCTCTAACCTACTGATTTTATTGGTATAATGTGTGCAAATATAATGTATAGTTTTATGCTCTAACCTACTGATTTTATGGTTACAACGTGTTATTGTGGTGTAAATGCGGCATAAATGTGGTTATAGTGTGGCGTATAGTGTGTGTAATGCCCTAACCTATACCATATTCAGTATGTCATGCGCCGTGCTATGACCTCCCGATGTATGGTTATAGCATATAAAAAATGAAAAAGGGGGGAGTTTCCTTAAGAGAGAAGAGGCCCCCCGAAGGGGGCCGTCTCCTGAGTTACCACTCTGATATGCAGCATGCATACTTGTGGTAGTGGTGGAACTTGGGAAGGATGGGTTCCTTTTTAACCCATATCTGTGGTGGAGCAGAGTCTGCGGTTGCTAGGGTGTCTAGCATTTCATCCGCGTCCTCAGGGAGTAATTGTGTCATCCACGTTCGATTATAGAGCATTTAAGTCTCCATGAGAAAGAGAAAGGAAGGACCGGGGCATTGCTGCCCCGGCCCCGTCTCCTAGTTAACAGTTAGGAGAAAGACTTTCGCGATTGAACGGAAGTCTTTTTCGTCCTTTTCGTAGCGGTCTTTTTACCGCCCTTCTTCTTGTTTTTGGCGTATTGCGTGTTCTTTTTCTCAATGTCGTCGTGATAGGCGACCTTGAGTTTCCAAGTAGGCGTATCCGACTTGGAACTGTCCCAGAACTGGTAAACTCCGATTTTACCAGCAATAAGCCCCTCCGCCACTTCCAGAGCCGTTACTTGTCCTCGGCTGACAAGTGACATAGTTCTAGTCGTTTTGGATGCCTTTATATCTTCGCCCAATTTAGCGAGGCCGGATGCCGTATTTTCATACGCTACCGCTTCGTCGCTTTTATTGGGCTTGTTAAGAAAAAGGCATTGCTTGTATTCCCCGGTTGGGGGGGCAACAGGCAACAAGAGAGAAGTGGAAAGAATATATCCGAACATTGTTCGAAATCCTTCTGTTGGTTCCGCCCCGGCCCGGGATGAGCCGGGTAACGGAACGTATCGGAATTAGGTGACCGGCTGAGGCGTGAGGGGTTCTATTCCAGCTCCCCCGTTTACCTCTGGCCCTTCAAGTGGGCGGTGTCTGTTCCGACAGCCCAATACTGCCATATCCCCCCTAACTTGTCAAGGTTGGCAAGTTCCCTTACTTTACAGCGTGGCCTTACGGAACCAGACGCGCGCGCGGGAGCGCGACGCGCGGAGGCGCGACGGGGGGCACATGGACTGCGCGCACATGCCTACCCCCTATATAACCCAACCTCTTTCATCAAGACCCAAAAAACCAAGATGTAAACTTACACGTTTTGTTCTTTTCCTAGCTTTCACACTTGACACCTCGCTACGCATCCGCTTAGACTTCGTGCGGTTTTGCAAAACTATTTTAACCTATAGGAGTACCCATCATGGGCGCTAATGCTACAAACGCAGAAATTGTTACACTCGATGTAGTTGAGACCCTTAAGACTGACGGGGAGATAGTAACATCCCTTGATACAACGGAGGTGGTCACGACGACCAATGTAATCACGGCGGCTGAAAGCGGGAAAACTTTTATCCTCAATAGTACATCCCCATTCGTATCGACCTTGCCAACAGCAGCAACTGGTTTGCGCTATCGGTTCTATGCTGGTGCGTCTCAGGTTACGGGCGGCAACCATACGGTTGTCTGTACGAACAACGATAACACCATATACGGCTCTGTTACTGTGGCTGGCGTGGTGGTTGCTGGGACAGTTGAAGGCAGTATTAACTTCGTTGCCGATACGATGCTTCCCGGTGATTGGGTCGAAGTATTCAATGATGGCACCAATTGGTATGTCTCAGGGCAAGCCACTGCGAGTGGCGCGATTACGCTTACCACCTAATACTTGGGGGTGTGTCACCAGGGCGCAGGCCATTAAGGCTTCGCAGGTGAAGAGGAAGACGTATGGATAACTTCCCCCTTAAGTTTCATCCTTGGTCTGATCGCCTTGCGATGGACATTGCGCTTGCTCTTGAGGGGAGCGGGGAGGCTCTGGATGATGTTATGTTACGGCATAATATCGACATGGATGATTTAGGTCGTTTTAATAGCGATCCGCTATTTCTTAAGAAGGTTGGGCATCTTAGGGAAGAGGTGCGCACTAAGGGTATGACATTTAGGCTCAAGGCTCGGGCACAGGCGGAAGAGCTACTTACGACAAGCTGGACGTTGATCCATAGTAGGGAGGTCAGTGCAGCTGTTAAGGCTGACCTCATTAAATCAACTGTTAAGTGGGGGGGACTCGAGCCCACTAAAGAGTTGGCAGGGGCAGATGGTTCTCAAGGCGGTGTCAGTATAACTATAAATCTTGATAACCAGACCGCAGTTACCGCAGCCCCTGCCAAAACTATCGAGCATGTCTCCTGAGTTCGCACTAGAGTTCAATGACGAGTGCCATGACCTGCCTGCTAAGGTATTTGAGTCGGTGATGGACGCGATGGAATTTACACATATGTTAACTTGCCTTGAGGTTTCCTATAGGGTAGAGCTATGGACGCCGCCTAAGCGGTTGGGTATTCCATCACAGACAATTGTCATGCTACTGGAGACGGATCATGGCGTACGACATTGACTACACTCCCAGTCTGACCTGCGGTAACTTCATGATGGACAGCGCCAAGATGCGGGTGCTCATGGGGCCGGTGGGCAGTGGCAAGAGCGTTACCTCCAGTTTTGAGGTTATACGACGTGCGGGAGAGCAGGAGCCTAATGGGGACGGTATACGTAAAACTAGAGCTGCTGTTGTCCGTGAGACTGCTAGACAGCTTATGGATACAACAATCAAAACTTTTCTCGATTGGTTCCCGCCCGGAGTTTGTGGTCAGTATATGCGCACTACCAAGACGTATTTCTTTAAGGTGGGGGATATAGAATGCGAGGTTATGTTCAGAGCCTTGGACGACGCAGACGACGTGGCTAACCTTAACTCACTCGAGCTAACCTTCGCATGGTTCAACGAGTGTAGAGACATTCACCCTGACATTATCGACGCTATGTCTAAGCGTATTGGGCGCTATCCTTCCAAGAAGGATGGGGGCCCTACATGGTTCGGTATGTGGGGGGACACTAACCCACCGACGATGGATACATGGTGGTATTATCAAATGGAGGGGGTGGACCCTGAGGATGGGGTCAGTCCTAACAATAATGGATGGTCGGTCTTTAAGCAGCCTTCAGGACGTGGTCCCTATGCAGAGAATGTGGAGAACTTAGTAGATGGATATTATGACACCCAAGGGCGTAGTGAAGAATATATACGGGTCTATATCGACGGAGAGTATGGACTCAGCTCAGCAGGACAACCAGTTTACAGGTACTTTCGTCCCGACTATCATATGGCACATGAGAAACTTTCTCCTATTATTAACGGGGTGCGGCCTGTTGTTGTTGGTATGGATCTTGGCTTAACGCCTGCGGCTGTGTTCGGGCAAAGTGATCCTAGGGGTAGGGCGCTCATACTTGCCGAGGCTGTAAGTTTTGATATGGGGGTGCAGCGTTTCTGTAAGACTGTGCTTAAACCACTCATTTACGAGAAGTTCTCAGGGGCTAACATCATTATTGTGGTGGACCCAGCAGGTGTGCAGCGGGCGCAGACTGATGAGCGTAGCGCCATTGACATCATTAAGACTGAGGGGTTCAAGGTCATCGCGGCTAAGACTAACAACCCGACAGCGAGGCTCAGTGCAGTGGATGATTACCTTATGCGCCATGTTGATGGCGACAGCGCGTTTATAGTGGACCCTAGTTGCGTGGCGCTTAAGTCAGCAATGATGGGGGGTTATCGCTTTCATCCTAAGACTGGGAAGATAGAGAAGAATAAGCATAGTCATGTGGCTGAAGCTTTACAGTATCTCATGTTGCATATTGCATCTATCGCAGATGGTGTTATAGTAACGCAGTGCAGAGAGATTAAATCTCATTCTGCTGCTGGCTGGACCTAGGTTCCCCACTAGGTACCGCCGCCCAGTTAGTTGGTTGGTTCTGCTACTGGCTAAAATTTTCCCTCGCTAGTTTCCATACTGGCGGGGGAAATTTTTTATTGCATAAATACCTAGTATACGGTAAAGCTGAAGTTCCGCTTATTTTCATTTGGAGCTACTAATGGCTGGTCGTACATATTCTAATAAGGGTAACAAGAAGGGTAATATGACGCGTGCACCAAAGACGCGCGGCGTCAATCCTCCACATATGGAGAAACATAGTATGGGTTCGCTCACAGGGATTACTACAGCGAAAGATCATAGCGAGCTGATGAAAATGGATGCAGAGTTAGATAGAGAGTGGGAAAAAGCCGTGCCTTCTTCTTATCGGGGGAAAGGTCATGGCCGTAGAGTAGTTCATCCTAAGA